>Ga0194115_10001260_pt1 | contig 32760 bp, 37 predicted proteins | sample TA2MahsurfametaG_3_FD_148656 | JGI IMG/M metagenome (GOLD analysis project Ga0194115, IMG submission 148656) | Freshwater microbial communities from Lake Tanganyika, Tanzania - TA2015002 Mahale S4 surface | ecosystem: Environmental > Aquatic > Freshwater > Lake | place: Tanzania: Lake... | reverse complement strand
GAAATACTTTTGAAACTAATTCTTCAGCATATGGTTTCATATTTTCTCTCATTTTGTCATGATCTAATTTACAAAGCAAATGAATAGCATTTGGATTTGATGATAACCAATACCAATCAACTTTATCTAATTTTTGTTCTAATAGGTGAATCGCATTTGGATTTCTTGATAAATATTCCCAATCAACTTTATCCAAATTCTTTTCTAAAATATGAATAGCATTTAGATTTAATGATAAAGTGTCCCAATTAACTTTATCCAAGTTTTTTTCTAAAATATGAATAGCATTTGGATTTCTTGATAACGTATCCCAATCAACTTTATCTAATTTTTTTTCTAAAATATGAATAGCATTTGGATTTAATGATAACATATCCCAATCAACTTTATCTAAATTCTGTTCTAAAATAGATAAATAACTCCAATGAACTTTATCTAAGTTATTTTCTAAAATATGAATAGCATTTGGATTTTTTGATAATTCACACCAAACAACTTTATCCAAATTCTTTTCTAAAATATGGATCGCATTTGGATTTCTTGATAAATACAACCAATTAACTTTATCCAAATTATTTTCTAAAATATGAATAGCATTTGGGTTTTCTGATAAACGCCCCCAATTAACACTTTGTTCAACAATAAAAACTGGTTTTCCTAACATTTTTAAGACTTTATAAATTGTAAAATAAAAAAGAAACAAATTCAATTTTATTTAAAAGGCAAAGCCCGGGGCACCGTCATATTTAAGTTACAATAAAACAAGTTGTAACCCATCATAATACATTATATTACTACCTAATAAAATTTATTAGATTATTTTAAATTTATTTAAAGATAATAAATTATTTATATAAAATGAACACAAACGATAATATGATGTCAAATGATACTGGTCTAAATGCATCAATCCAAAATAAGGGTTTCGTCATTTTGAATTCCACTTTTAAAAAATATAATTGGAATCTCGTTAAAAATGATATTAATTGGGTTTGTTACACTAAATTAGGAGATGAAACAAGTTACTTTGATTTTAAAATATTAAAAGATAAAATAATTGTAAGTGTTCCTATTAAGAATTCATCTTATCAGTTTGTCACCAATTTTAATTCATATTTTGAAGCATGTGAATACGCCGAAGAAAAATTAATTGATTATAGTAGTTGAATATAAAGACACAATAATATTCAATCTACTAAACTCGTGAACTAAAAAATGAAGATTATGAATATTATATGATATCTAATTTGATTAGACTATTTATTATTTTATTAATATAATTTATATGATATCTAATTTGATTAGACTATTTATTATTTTATTAATATAATTTATATGAGTAATTCTAATATCATTATTACATCAATAGTTTTAGGAGTTGCTACACTCGCGGCAGGTGGGTTTTATTTACTAAATAGACCCCGAAACAGTCTAAAAAAACTACCAAATTTTGGGCCGTTTGAAGTAGATAGTGAAGACGAAGATGTCAAATTTTATTCAGGAGGCAAAAAAACAAAAAAACAATGTAGAGGACATAAACACACAACTACCAAACGTCATAAATAAATTATCTAATAACAGACTACAATTAAATCATATTTATCTAAGATTTTTGTTTTTGTAATTCACTTTGTAATTCACTTAGTAATGGAAATTCATTTGGATTTATAGTTTCACTCAAAAAAGACGGTTTCGATTCCAATGGATTATCGTTAATACCCCATAAGTACTGCCAAACGCTGCTTACAAATGGCGGTTTATCTTTTACTCTTAATCTATAAGTACATGAATAGTCTGGATTAGCAGCTATAGCACCACATGGATTGCAAGGCTTATTTAAAAATGTAAATCCTGGAATTATATTCTCCAAATCATTATAATCTACAGGTGTTATTTTTTCTGTTTGTTCGCCAAATATTCCTCCTTTACCTGTATATCTTACTCTCTCTAATGTTGGATAATTATCATTTTTTATATTACATTTTATTACGTCATCTACACGATTGCCTAACAAACCTGACTCATAAGGAAAATTTCCAAATCCACTCGGCAACTCTTCCATCTTATTACCTGATGGGTCCTTTACTAATACACCATTTATTAAGAATCGACCTTCTTTTGTTTGAGTCGCCAAAATACGTAATATAGCATTTTCATTATAAATTGTTCTTGCATAATCAGTCGCTATTCCAGGAACAGTTCTTATGTATGGATTTCTATTTATTGCTTCTTCATATAATTTTATTACTTCTTGAGACCAAGGCCATTTACTGTTTTTATTAAAATATTCTAATTCTTCTTGACTCGCTTGAGAATTTATTACATTCATATCAAAAACCTTATTTTTATTTATTGTACTTTGAATTCTTAAAAAATCCTCATTCATTTCTTCTTGCGAAGTTTGTTGTGATTCTTCATCAATACTGAAGTTTCCTGTTATATTTAATTCAAATCCTTCTTTTAATAATCGAGAGAATCTATATAAAATTAATATTATTAAACCAACTATTAATCCGTATGTTCTGTTATTCATAAAAATCAATATAGTTGATATAATTAGTATTAAATTTCCTAAAAGAGTATTAAATAATGATACAAATACTTCAGGTATAAAATATAATACTAACCATAAACCTATTAATATTGTCAATAAACCTATTATTTTTGTTTTTGTATTTTCAAACTTCATATATTATTAAATTATTTTATAATCAAATAATATATAATGCGTAAGAGTAAAAAATAATCCAAAAAGACATAGAATTACTAAACAAAATAAATGTATTGTAACAGATGAAGTTAAACGTCTCAGAAGTGTTATTAAACATTTTAAAAAAACTAAATCTAATAATAAAAATAATAATTAAACACCTGTTGAACCAAACCCACCATCGCCTCTAGCTGTTTTTTCACCCAATTCTTCACTCGATTCAACCATTACAACTATTATTGGAATTAAGTTAGGAGCACAAATTTGTAAATGTCTATCAAATTTATTGATTGTTGTTTTCTGATCATATAGAACGTCAAACATACCCATTAAATGACCTCTATATCCAGCATCAATAATACCTACATTATTAGCAAGGCGAAGTTTTGATTTTGAAATACTTGACCTTGGATACATATAGAACCCAGTGTTATAAGCATTACCATTATTTTCAATTATTTTTGCTGTACAAATGACTTGATAATCGACTTTACAGGAACTTGTTATATATAATGTTTGTTGATTTGGACACAATAAGTCAAATCCAGCGTCAATGTGGTTAATATTTTTAAATAACTTTAAATGATGTTGATGAATATATTCTTTATATATCTGTTTAAGTTCATCATCATCTGAATCAATAAATATTTTCAAATACATATACTTTCCATAAATATTTAGTAAATTCTGTCTTAATTCATTTAACATTTATATTGATAATAATTATATCTTTAAATAATTTTAAATAATATAATATATGAATATACCACGTTTAGAATTAACAGAAAACCCTAACAAAAATAATGATTTTATTATTTTCCGTCATACTTCTAAGAGAATGAAAACGAAGTTAAATAAAGCTTCTACCAAAAAACGCGTTTATAAGAAAAAACATGGAACAAAAAAAAGAAAACATAGAAAAAGTAAAAAAAGTTTTTTCAATATATTTACACCCTTGAAGATTTAAAATGGCACCTTCGCACCAAATCCAAAAGGTTTATCCATTACAGAAATGTGTAAATTTTGGTTATGGAATTTCTTCTAAAATCCCTGAAGTTTTATGTAAGGTTGAAATGAAAATCCTCACTCACTCGCCTTTTTAAAAGACAGAAGACCTTCCCTTACTGGAGCAATTCATTACAGACTTCTTACTATTCATTGCTAATTAAGTAAATTAAATTGTCTTTAAGTTGTTTTTGTCCCATTTTAAATCTTCAAGGGTGTAAATTTAAATTATTAATTGATTTATTTCGGTTTAGTAAGCTGCCATTTTTTAGTTTTATTATTGAAATACAATTTATGGTCATTAACTCCAGGTTTCCATTTTTCTAAATATTTTTTATATTCTTTATTAGATTTTGGGTCCCAATCAACAATAAAATAACCTTTTTTGTCTTTATATATAGAAGCTCCATTTCTCCAAGTTCCGTATTCAATCTTTCCCCACATATATAATATATACTTTTAATAAAAAATATCTTCATATTTAGCGTATTCATCATATTCTGCTTCATTCTCTTGCTCGTTCTCTCCTTAATTTATCGTCTTTATTTTTCTTTACACCTTTTAACATTTCAAACGCCGAATTTTGCTAAAAATGTATCTAAAGACAATGGATACCACAGCATAAAATTATCTTTATTATAACTTAATGTGCTAATACATTCTGTATAAATTTTAAAATAAAATTGATTTTTATCATTTAAGTTATTGTAGAATAAATATGCTTCACTCATTTGAATGTAACTCATTTCTTCATCATATTTCTCTTCAAATAATATATTATTAATATCATCATTAAAAATATACATTTGTATTCCAAAAATACTTCCATTACAAGTATTATTTATAAAAATTATTATAATTAAAAATAATAGGCGTTTGAAATGTTAAAAGGTGTAATGCGGGTGTGAGATTTTCAATTCTTACAGGTGTTTCGTTTACTACGTCTAATTCAATAAATTCATATGATTTGTCAGTTTTTACAAATTAACAAGTCGAATAATACTATTAAATAATTATTTAAATAGTTAACTAGAAATGGTATATGTAGTCGATGAGTTTTCTTTTTGTTCTTTAGCTTTTTGTTCTTGTGCCAAGAATTTTTGATAATTGGCTTCCATAGTTTTTGGATTGCTATTACAACCGCGAGTAGTTATTTTAAGTTGAACAATCGCAGTAAGCAATAAACCAGTATATATATACCACATAGCTTCACCGATATTATCTCTAGTGACAACCAATTCAAATAAATCATTTTGTATCTTATCAGTTTCTGCGCCAGCGACTTTATATTTGTCCTTAATTAACGGTGTAAGTATTCCCCAATATTGGTCAAAATTACTTGGTACAATTTGATTTATTAATATGGAAGTATTACCGCATATCTTAATTATAGTATCGGCAGCAGTTTCTAATGCTTCTTTCTTTTCAGGTGTCATATTAGGATCTTCAGTCATTTTCTGTTGAATTTCTTGATTCACAAGCAATTCAGTTAATAATTTAGTAGCTTGGCTAGAAACATAATAATAACCAATAACATCAGAAAAAGCGCTTTTAAATCCAGGATAAATTGTTAAAATCATAACTAATACACCGAATATTAATATCCAAGGCAAAAATGTTAAGACACCTGCAGCACCCATATTTTCTGTAATATTTCCTCCACATGAAGTAGCAATAATTGATGAATTAACTATAAATTGTATCACTATAACAAGCACCACATATATAGCTAAATACATATAATTGTTACTAATGTAATTCTGATAATTCTCTTTGTTTTTATATAGTGTATAAGGTAACGCTGGTTTTAAAGCCAAATAATAAAATAGAGTGGTTAATAAAAACGTTACAATATTTAAGTATGAATTTGCCATATAGATAATGTGTATAATTTATTTTAAAATTTTAACTATATTAAATATGAATTTCCAAGAGTTTTCTAATGAAAAATGGGCTTCGCCTAAACCAATATTAACCGAACCAGGAGTTAAATATTTTTTAAATAGCGCTTTAAAACAATCTCATATAATTAGAGAGAATTTTCATAATACTATTTTCAACATTGGCATGTTCATTTTTTTCCTCCTTATTTTAGGCGGTATTTTAGTTTATAAATATAAAGGTAAGCTGACTCCTGTTGAGATTGCGAAAAAAAATAAAGAAAAACAGCAATATGTATTAGAAAAAATACAGAATTTTCAAATAGCTAAACAAAGAGCACATCAAGAATTAATTACTGGTTTACCACATTGGGAAAATGAATATGATATAATACATTCAAAGCCAGGAATTTAACTTTATCATGTTATTTGTTTAAAATTAAATTATTAACTATAATATATAATGTCAGAAAGCGGTGATGCAACAAAATTAATGAACGAAATTTGGCCAGACACTGGGAGTGATGAAGAGAAAGAAGACAACCCGATTAAAATAAACATTTCTGGTTTAGAAACAGAGTCAGAAAGCGAAGAATATATTTTAAAACCAAAAAACAAAACAAAAATAAAAATATCAAGTGATTCAAAATCAAGCGCCACAACTCAAGAAATACCTAGCGTAGAAGATGCTCTAAGTGAATATTATAAATTAAAAGAAAAATTTGAAAATGAAATAAATGTAAACAAAAGAAAAATAATTAATAATACTACTCTTAGTAATAGAGAGAAACGCTCAGAATATCTTAAATTAATGCCAAAATGTGTAAATTGTAAGCGTCCATCTAAAAAAGGAACAATTTTTTCAATAACATATCATCCAGATGACGACAATATCTCAGAATATAGAGTGTTTAAAGCAATTTGTGGTAATTTAGTTGATCCGTGTAATTTGCATATTGAACTAAATATAGGTTCAAACCAACCAGTGGATGAAGAGATGAATTATATAACAAATGAAATAAAATATATAAAAAACATTATTATTAATGACAAAAATAAATTATTATTTGGTTTAATTACAACTGAAACTGCTATTGAAAATTTTGATAATAATAAAACATATATCAACGATTTGACTAATATATACGAACATTACTTAGACATGTGGAATAAAGGAATTGATAATCCTGCTGAAAAACAAACATTGAATGAAGCGCTAGTGCAATCATATAAAAGTATTAGTGATATAAAAGAATGTATTAAAAAAATGAATAAAGAGAATGATAGTCAATTTGCTAGAGATGCAGCCACTATTTATCATACAGTTTTACAACCATTATTAAATAAAATAAGAAAACTGAAATATAAGGTCAATGAAGTTTTTAACGATGATGATAATAACTGTGTATTAATTCAAAAAAAATACACTATTGATGATTTATTAGGATTTTCATATACTAGCAAAGTAATAGCTTATGATGTTGGACTAAAAGCTATGAAAGGAGGTAAAAAAGAAATAGATTTATTTAACAATCAAAAAGAATTTATAATTAAAATTAAAAATCCGACAGAAATAAATGATGAACCAATTATTGGGCAAGGTGTAGATGGAATAGATTGGCATACTGATGAATATAAAGAATTGTGGCGTCGTTTACCTACTGCATTAAAAGGAGAATTTAAAATTAATATTGAATGGATGAACGAATTTATGCATAAGTGTGTAAACAATAGAATAAATCATGATGACAAATGGAGTGGTTGTAGATTAGTTGCTCCATCTAATCTAGTTATTCCGCCAAGAAAAATGCTAAATGGACAATATGATTTTGGCGTTTCAATTTATAATAAAGCATTTAATAAACTTCCTAAATCAGAACAAGAAAGATATCTCACCTTATATAAACAAGACCAAACTAGTTATGAAAAAAACTATGATATGTTAATAGATGCTATGAATCTTTTAGTAGAAAACGAAGTTAATTTTGGCACAGGTTTTTTCTAAATCTTATATATGATATTAAACTACATTTCGTTGCCTTTTTTTTTAATAAGTTTTGCGATTGGTCTTTTATTTGTTTATTTAATTGGACCAGAAATGAAAATGATTTATATTTATCCTAGTCCTGAAAATGTAGATAAGATTTTGTTCAAAGATAAAGCGGATAATTGCTTCTATTTCGAAGAAGAATATGTAAAGTGTCCAGAAGATGAAAAAATACTTTCAAAAATACCAATACAAGCTTAAAATATTTATTATGATATAATATTTATAATATAATAATATAAATGCAAATACATTTTGAAAAATTTGTTCATAGCGGAAGAGGTAAAATAATTATGTCTATTTTACTAGGTTTCGGATTAGCTTCTTTATTTAGAAAAGTTTGTAAAGACAATAATTGTCTATCTTTCCACGCCCCGCCTTTAGATGAATTTAAAGACAAAATTTATAAACAGAATGGCAAATGTGTTAAATATACGCCTGTTGCTACAAAATGCTCATTAAATGCTAAAACAATTACATTTGAATAATTTTGCGTAATTATCGTAATCAATCATTCTTTACAATAATTATGAGTGATACAACCAGTATTTTAGACTTACCAACAGACCCTCTTGGCGGAGGAAATGTTACTAATAATATTACTATATCATCACAAGAAAAACGAATGAATGAATCGCAACAAAAAGGGTCGCATAGCATGTCATTAGACCAAGGCACAATAAATCAAATTGTAAATGGTTTGCAGCAAGCTACATTAGCAGGTGCGACACAGTTACCGTCAAGAGATATTCCGATGACAACTAATGGCATAAGTGCCGACCCACAAGTTATGCCAAATTATGTCCCTCCACCTCAACATCAAGATTATATTAGAAATTATGAACAAACAACAACCGACATGATAAACCAATATAATAGAGGAAGACAAATGAGTAATTCATTAGATGACATGTATAATGAAATTCAAGCGCCTGTATTATTAGCAGTGCTTTATTTTTTATTTCAGTTGCCATTTTTCAAGCGTTTCTTTTATACATATATTCCATTTTTATTTTCAAACGATGGAAATTACAATATAAATGGTTATTTATTTGTTAGCATATTATTTGGTTTATTATTCCATTTTCTAATGAAAACTACGTCTTATTTTGGTACTTTTTAAATATAAATCAAAACCTTAGTTTCGTTATATTATTTTTTTTGATTTCATTAGTCATTATATGATTGATGAATATGTGAATAGACTGATAGAAAATTTACCAGAAGAAGAAAAAAAACTAAAACATTTAGATTTAGTTCTAGATGGCGGAGCATTCAACGGAAGTTATCTTGTTGGAGCCCTTTATTTTTTAAAAGAAATGGAGAGAAGAAATTACATTAAAATAGAAAGAATTTCGGGCTGTAGTATAGGGTCTATAGTTGCTTTTTTATATTATATTGACGCACTTGATTTGATGCCAAAATTATATGAAATAGTTAACAAAGAATTTAAGAAAAACTACACATTAAATACTCTTAAAACACTTAAATTACATCTAAAAGAAAAAATCCCTGAAAATATATGTTCAAAAGTAAACAATAAATTATTCATTTGTTATCATGACACGAAAAAGAGAAAAAAGATAGTTAAATCTATGTATAAAAATGTAGATGACATAATAGAAACAATAGTTAAGTCTTGTTACATTCCATTCCTTATTGATAATAATATGCTTTACAAAAAAAAATACATCGATGGAATTAATGCTTATATTTTTAAAACACAAGAAAAAAGAAAAATTTTACATATGGAGTTATTTAGTTATGATAAATTTCTATACGCTTTGAATATAAAAAATGAAAGAAATAACTATCACAGAATATTGTCTGGATTATTAGACATCCATAGTTTTTTTATAAAAAAGTCTAACACGCCGATGTGTAGTTTTGTAAATGACTGGACTATTGTCAATAAATTTAATTATGGTCTTAAAATTATTGGAGAAAACGTATTTTTGTATATTATTTATGCTATAATCTGGTTTAAAAAAATAGTTCCCGAAGAAATTAAGGACAATTTAATAATTAAAATAGTTAAAAATATAACATTTATAATTTTTATCACTATTTTAGAAACATATTGTTTATGAGTTTAAATTACTATTTATTTGTAAGATATCAATATAATAAATGGATGCTATTGATATCACCGATTCAACATTTTCTTTAGATATTCCTGACATCAGCCAATCTATAGGAAATGCTTTAGAAGGCACAACTTCTGACTACACTATATTCATTTACATTGGAGCAGCTATTTTAGTTTCTATTATTGGAATGTTTATTTTTAAGTTTTATCAAAATAAAAAGAAAGAGCAAAGTGGAAATGATTGTGAAGGAGGTTTTTGCACAATGAACCAAAATATACAATAAAATTAAAAAAGTGCCTTTTTATTTTTCCTAGTTTTTGACCTGTAAATATTGAAAATCCCTTTTTTACTTTTTTTGCTCTTGCTTTTTTTCTTTTGTTTTATTGTAGTCTCTTTTTTATCATCAGGTTTATAACTCAAAAACCATTCTTCAAACATTTTTTTATTACCAGTTTGTTTAAATTCTTTATATTTTGCTGCTTTTTCTGCTTTCATTTCTTCAACAGATTCCTGATGACCATAACACGTAATACTAAAACGTTTTAATAAGCCTTTTTGAGATAATCTATTTTTTTGTTGGACATCAAAAAGAAATTTAGACATACAAAGTATTCTATCTACAAATTGATTATAATAAGGTCTATTAGCATATAGAAATGCTAAATAAAAACTTAACATTGTGTCAATTGTAGCAACCTTTACTTTTTTCCCACTCATTATTAAAATATTGTAACTATGACATCCAATTGGTTTATAAATAAAAAGAACAGAATCTTTACCAATTTTGACTTCATAATGTTCAGGTATTATCTCTCCAACAGCAGTTTGTTTTACTATTTTAATATGTTTAATACCATTATCGGTTAAGCGTTCTTTAATAATATCAGCTGTTTTTTCAGGATTATTAGATAAAACATCAAAATCAGCAATATTTTCTATTTTTTTCTGTAAATTTTTTGGCATGTATTGAGAGTAAAGTGAGTTAGCAAATCCGCCAAAAAAAACAACACCTTGATTTATCAGTGTATCTTTAACAGTATCATAAATTCTGTCTTCATTTTCTCTATTTTCCATTTTACGCTGAAATTCAATTTTATTACAATCAACGTCAGTTATTGGATAATTTTTATTTAAAAGTGACAATCTTTTTAATACTTTTTCCCATCTGCTAATATCGCCTGCTGGTCTGGATAATTCAAGATACATAGACATTCTCAAAAAGTTAGGTGGTGCGTATAATATACCGTCAACGCTAATTGCTTCTCTTTTAATTATGCTAAATATTTCTTTTGGTATATGAGTAATATCAGCAACAGCCATGTAATTAACAAACACTTTATATGTACCATGATGTTGGCCTGATTTGGCCTCTACATCTAAAAAACCTTTTTTATAATAAATATCTGCTAATTCTTTTGCATCACTTAACGCATTTTGAGAAAAAAAATCATAATCCGGTACCTCAGCTTCTTTGTTATAAAATCTATCTTCTTCTGGTAATATATTATTAATAGCTGTCCCACCATAACAAACTAATTTCTTATGTCTTATAAATTCTTCAACAATATCTATAATTTTTTGAACATCATCTGAGTTAACTACTCGTCTACCCATTTTTTCTTCAGCTTTATCAACTGCCATACGTAAAATTGCTAATTCACAATCAGCAAACGATAAATCTTTACAGACATTTTTATCTTTAGGCATTCCTATATTATTCGATTAAAATAAAATTGAATAATATAGTAAATTAAATTCTTAAAATACTTATTAAATAAACATGGAACCAGATTTATCAATTATTAGCATTATTTTGTTGAGGAAAAGAATTTTAAGTGAAATTAAAATATTAATTAAAAACAATATATGTGTTGAAAGCGATATTAAAATAAATAAAAACAATAATACTGGGACAGGGTATTTAATAGAATTTAAAAATTCAATTGATAATAAGCATTACAAATTCATAATATCAAATAATTATCCATTTTCGCCGCCGACAGTATTTATAAATGAAAAATCTATTATGTTAAATCATTATTCGAAAAACACAGAATTCAGAAAGTCGCTTAAAAAATATACAGGCATTGACTGTTTTTGTTGCGAAACAATATTATGTAGTAATAATTGGAATCCAGCTGATACATTTACTAGTGTATTAAAGGATATTGATAAATTTCGTAATGCTAGACGTTAAGTAGTAGATCGTATAATTGTTAATGTAATTAAACGAAAATATTTGATAGACGATACAAATATTATTGAATAGTTATACTAAAAAATAAAAGCAAACCAATATACATGTCTTTATTTTCTAGATAGTTTTAGTCTTTAAGTATATTTATAATTAAATTAAAACTTGAAGCTATAATAGTCAGTTGTCGAAGTTCTTGTAGCATAAGAATAATCAGGATTTTGTGGTTTTGGAACTGGAACTGTAACTGGTTCATACCTTAAATCAGCAGGTTTAAGTGCAAAAGCATATCCTGCTCTATCAAAGAATAAAGTATTTTCCATAAGATTGTTATCAACTAATTGATATCTCATTGCTACCATTTGGCAACCACTAGCTCTACAAACCATGCCACTAGGATTAGCAGGATTTGCACCGCTATCAGGACAAACCATGGTCATTCCTTGTCTGTTGAATTCAGTCAATTCATTTATATCAGGACTATTTTTAACATTGTAATAATCATATTCCCTCATAAATACCGAATTACTTGCTAAATTAACATATTCTAATAAATCTTCATTTTCTATAAATGCTGGATTACTTCTGTCCATTATTAATATTACTTTATTTTGGAGTTTCATTAAAGGTGTATTTCCCAAATTAGTGCCAGAAGATTCATAACTATAACCGGGACCCAACATGATATCCGTATTTGACTTAAATATGTTTGCTAAATTAGAATACATTTTTTGATTATTACTTTTACATCTTAAATGTATTAAAATTGGATCTGTTGGGTTAGGACATGTTGAACCAGAAAAAGCATAATTCCTAATAGTATCAATCACAGAACTAAAATTTACTGAATTAAATGTCTCTTTAACATAATAACTATCAGAAGTGCTTGTAGAAACAACTGGCTGGTCATTCACTGAATAAACTTCAAAATCTAAACATCTAACTCCCTGTTTAATAACAGCTTTCAAATTACATATATTAACAAAGTCGTTTTTATATGAACTTCCACTACAAGCATTATAAGCCGTTTTAATATAATAGTCATATAAGTTACCAGAGCAGTCAGGATCAGAACTTGTTATAGGTCTAATATATCCGTCTACTGATGGATAGAGAGAATTCATATAATCGCATGTAGCATTTTGTAGTCTGCTTAGATAAATCATATAACCGATGAAAATGATTAGAATTATGCCGATAACCATCATTATCATATAAGATTGGAAATCTGTATCTAAAGATTTAATTTGTGATAAATAATCTGTTGGGTTAGAAGACATTACTAATATAATATATTATTTTTAATTTTTTCGTTTGTAAAGTTTTATTTTAAACATAGAATTTTTTCTCCTTTTGAGTTATAAACCCCCATTTTAAATCTTCAAGGGTGTAAAGCAATGTTTTCATTAATAATTTCTTCAGTATTCATTTAACTTTAACTATTATATTAAATAAATATTTTTATATATATTTAGATTTAAAATAATTTAATTATAAGATTATAATATACATAACATGCCAGGCGGATTAATGCAACTAGTGTCACAAGGACAACAAAATGTAATATTAAATTCAAATCCAGAAAAATCTTTTTTTAAATGTACATATAAAAAATACACCAATTATGGTAAGCAGAATTTTCGAATAGACTACGAAGGTACTCCTGCTCTAAGTCTTACAAATGAAAGCACATTCACCTTTAAAATTAAACGATATGCCGATTTACTTATGGACTGTTATATCTGTATAACGCTGCCAAATATTTGGTCGCCAATAATGCCACCTCAAGCTTATACCAATCCGGACGGCTCAACAGGATATACAGATTGGGCTCCTTATGATTTCGCTTGGATAAAAGATTTAGGTGCTCAAATTATAAGCAAAGTAACAATAAATTGTGGTAACCAACAATTACAGCAATATTCAGGACAATATATTCTTAATTCAACTAGGAGGGATTTTAGTGGTCAAAAATTAGCGCTTTTTGATGAAATGATAGGGAATGTTCCAGAATTAAATGATCCGGCAAATGCTGGTGCTCGTGTAAATGCTTACCCAAATGCTTTTTATACAACAAGTCCAGCTGGCGCACAACCATCAATAATGGGTCGCACTTTATATATACCATTAGGCTCATGGTTTGGTCTTCTCTCTACTCAAGCTTTTCCCTTAGTTGCTCTTCAATACAATGAATTATGGATAAACGTTTCATTTAGACCAATAAATCAATGGTTTACAATTCGCGATGTAATGGATTACACAAATAATTATCCTGTTGTTGCGCCAAATTTTAATCAATATTATATGCAATTTTATAGATTTTTACAAACTCCGCCTGATGAGAGGTTAGGACCAACTTCGTATGTAGATACAAGAACAAACTGGTTTGCTGATATAAATTTAAATTGTACTTACTGTTTTCTCTCTGACGATGAATCAACTATATTTGCGAAGAATGAACAAAAATATTTATTCAAGCAAGTTTATGAAAAACCATATTATAATATAACTGGTGCAAATAAAATAGATTTGGACTCTCTTGGCATGGTAATAAGCTGGATGTTTTATTTTCAAAGAAGTGACGCGAATTTAAGAAATCAATGGTCTAATTACACTAATTGGCCTTACGATTATATGCCTCAAGATATAGCACCAGCACCAACTGTAGGCAATTACCCAAACCCTGCGCCATCACCGCCAAACCCTCTGCTTTTAGGTCCAGGTTTAAATCCTGATGGTACATTATCTGGTTTATATTATACAGGAGTTTATAATCCACAAAATTTAAAAGATATTCTTATTGCGATGGGAATATTATTAGATGGACAATATAGAGAGAATATATTACCTGCTGGTGTATATAATTTTGTAGAAAAATACGTTAGAACTGCTGGTTATGCACCACCTGGATTATATTGTTATAATTTTTGTTTGAATACAGACCCTTTAACATATCAACCTTCAGGAGCAATGAATATGAGCAGATTCACCAATGTGCAATTAGAATTTACTACCATAACTCCACCTGCCGACCCATATGCGCAAGTGTTAACTATTTGTGACCCAAATACAGGAGATATTGTAGGAATTAACAAACCAACTTGGAGAATTTATGATTATAACTTTAATATGTATTTGATTGAAGAGAGAGTAAATATGGTCATATTTGTTGGCGGAAATGCTGGATTATTGTATGCTACTTAATAATTATAAAAAATATATTCACACCTTTTTACATTTCAAACGCCGATTTTTATATAGTCTAAACTATACAAAAATTATTTATACTGCTTTTTATTTTTTCGTTTCTATGAGAACTCGCATTATCTAAAATAAGCAATTTATTTCTTAATTTGTTAGTTATATTTTGCTCATTGTGGTCCTTGTGGCAAATATATAAAAATAGCATTGAATAAACATAGTAAATTTAATATGTATTCGAAAAATAATAATATGTCTTTAAATTAGTTTTTAAATATATTATTTTAGCTACTTAAAGACGGATACTACATAATGAAGTAAATTTCTTGAAATTTCAAAAAATAAGGCCGAAAAAACTTCCCTACACGTGTAGAGAAAAATGCTGATTTCAAAAAATGAAAAGTATTTTAACTTTTTAAAAATGGACAAAAAAAATGTCCAATTTTCAAAAGCCCGAATATTTTATGAAAAAACAGTGGAATGTGACGATAAAAAAAAATTAACGTCTGGTCACAAAAAAAATAATTTTCATTTTGTGATGTTAATTTTTTGAAATAAAAACTTAAATATTTTTTCTATATATATTTTATGGAGCCGTTGGAGCCAAATATTGAGCAAATTGAGCAAAAAATGAGTAAATTATTTTGTTGTATACAATGTGATTATAATACATCACGTAAATTAAATTACGAAAGACATATTTTAACTGATAAACACAAAAAACGCTTGATGGAGCCAAAAATCTACTCAATGGAGCCGAATATTGAGCAAATTGAGCAAATTGAGCAAATTGAGCAAAAAAACAGATTTAAATGCATATGTGGTAAGACGTATACGTACAGTAGAGGCTTGTCAAAGCATAAGAAAACATGTAGTTATCAATATGACAATAATATTATCTACAAGAATGAAGGAGAATATAACAGTTTAACAAACCTTGTGTTAGAAGTAGTAAAACAAAATCACGAATTAGTATTGTTGAACACTGAAGCACAAAAACATAACCAAGAGCTTACCAATAAAATTGTAGAAATGAGTAAAGTCGCTAATAATACATTAATCAATAATCATTCTAATAACAAGACATTTAATTTAAACGTGTTTTTAAACGAAACGTGTAAAGATGCTATGAACATTACAGATTTTGTAGATTCACTTCAACTTCAATTGTCAGATTTAGAGAATGTTGGCAAACTAGGATTTGTAGAAGGAATATCAAACATTATTGTGAAAAATTTGAAAGCATTAGATATTCATAAACGCCCTGTTCATTGTGCTGATAAAAAACGTGAAGTTATCTATATTAAAGACGAGAATAAATGGGAAAAAGACAATGATGACAAACAAAAACTTCGTAACGCTATAAAAAATGTTGCATATAAAAATGAAAAACTTTTACCAAAATTTAAAGAGCTACACCCCGGTTGTAATTATAGTGAATCGAAATATTCAGATCAATATAGTAAATTAGTAATAGAAGCTTTGGGTGGAACAGGAAATAATGATCTAGAAAAACAAGACAAAATAATAAGAAATATAGTCAAAGAAGTCGTAATTGATAAGTCTTAATAATTGGATGGTAAAGGTCCGTCGCCTATAAATTCACCTGTTATACTATACATTGGAGGATAATTAGGCATATTTTCTAATTGATTAGGCCTATAACGTTTGTTAAATAATTTCTGTCCTTCATTAAATGAATTTCCCCAAGTATCAAAACCAAAATTAGCTTGTACTGGGTTAGCATACAAATCTTTAGTAATAATACGCTCTCTAGTTCCATAACCACTTGTTAAAGAAGAATATGTAGGAGTTACACCAGATGTTAATTTTCCTGCATCATTGTTGCCTGGAATAATATCTTTTGTTTTATGAAGTGATGGTGATTTTGTCTGTGGTTGGCATCCTGGACAATCAATATCAGTAAAACATTGTTGACCACTTATAGCGCATCTAGAATTAGGACCGCAAAAATTTTTACAGCTATATGTTGAATTCAACGGCAAATCAACTGTATGACTACTTTGGGAACTAAAACATTCGATAATGTATTTTTCTTTAACTAAATAATTAATCATATTGAAAACAATTAATAATAAAATTAACGTAATTATTGGTAAAACAATATTAAATTTCATATAATAAATTGATATTTAATTTTTTATATCAATTAAATATAAGTAATGTCAGACACTAATAGTATAGATGAAAAAAAAGGAGAACATTTGTCTTCTGATTCAACGGATTCTTATAGCTCTAAATTAGTAAGTTTTATTATTTCATTTATTTTTGTTATTTTAATAATTTTGATTTATTTTTCAAGTAGTTCATTAATATTATTTATGTGTAAAATAGCACAATCTAATATTTTACCATCTGAACCAAATTGCGCTCCTTATACTGATACTCAACCAACAATCAATCCAAGTCCAATAAAAACAAATATTTTTACAACATTTACTGATCCTGAAATGTCAATGAAAATGGAAATACCTTACGATATAAATTCAAAAAATAAACTGATTGAAATATTCAAAAAATATAAAGAAAAAACTTCATCAAACTTTTTAGCAAATTATTTTATTTCAATTATAGAAGCTATATTGCAATTTAATTATGCCTCAATTAATACAGTTATGAATTTAATGAACAGTACATTGCCTGAATCAGCTATAGTGGGAATTGGCCCAATTATTTGTGGATTTTTATATGCTTTTGGTATTTTAGCAAATACTCTTTATTTCATATATTTATGGTTTACAAATATGGTGTGGTTCTTTAAAATAAATACAAATGATACAGGAAATGGTAAACCTCAATGGGAAGATGTTACACTTTTAAGTCCTTTAAACTGGTTTTTTGGAGCAGCATTATCAGCACTATTTGTTTTTATACTTATATTTGGATTTCCTATTGTTTCTATTTTACCAATGTTATTTTTTCATAATTCGCTGATTTCAACATTATTTATGAAAGCAATAATGAATAGCAAACAAATAACATCATTTACAATAATAAAAGAAACATTGAAATATTACAAATTGCCAATTGTATATTTAATTAGTATATTTGTTGTAATATTAGCGTTTTCAAGATTGGGTGCTCTTCCTGGTTTATTCTCAATAGTTACAATAGTATTAATTTACTACGGTATTATATCTTTGAATATTTTTGAATCAATACCAGAGAGAAATTTATCACCATCTGTTAGTTATGAACAAGCAACAAAAAAGTGTCCCATCATCAATAAAAATTTTGAAAAACACGGTCTTTTATATAATTTAATATTCGGTCAAAAAGGCGGTAATATAACAAAACAATTAAAAGACATCGGAAAGAAATTAAATTAATATTTTTATTAAATAATACTTAAAAAATAAATACAAATTAATTTAAATGGGTAAAAATAAAGTTAAGCTTCCTAAGAAACCTTTTGTAAGTATTTGTACGCCTACTTTTAATAGACGTCCTTTTATTCCAATAGCAATTAAATGTTTTGAACACCAAAATTATCCAAGAGACAAAATGGAATGGATTATTGTTGATGATGGAACAGATAAAATTGAAGATTTAGTAGCTCATCTTCCCTATGTTAGATATTTTAAATACGACGAAAAAATGAGTTTAGGTGTAAAGAGAAATTTGACTAATAGCAAAGCAAAAGGTGACATTATTATTTATATGGACGATGATGATTATTATCCGCCTGATAGAGTTAAACATGCTGTAGAAACATTAAAAGACAGCAAAGCATTATGCGCAGGTTCAAGTGCTATGTATATTTATTTTAAACATATTAACAAGATGTTATTATTTGGTCCTTACGGCCCTAACCATGCTACAGCAGCTACTTTTGCGTTTAAGAAGGAGTTGTTAAATATTACAAAGTTTGACGAAAGTTCATCAGTTGCAGAAGAAAGAAAATTTTTAAAAGATTATACTATTCCATTTGTCCAGTTAGACCCAAACAAAACTATTTTAGTATTTTCACATACTCAAAATTCATTTGATAAAAAGGAATTATTAAAGCAAATGCCAAATCCACATATTCATGAAACAACAACTTTGCCAAAAGATTTAATAAAGGAGCAAGAGGTCTTAAAGTTTTTTATGGAAGATATAGACGGTATATTAGATAATTATAATCAAGGCAACCCTGAGCTTAAATTTGATGTTAAAAAACAGTTAAACGAACTAAAGATAGAACGAGAGGCTAAGATGCAAGAAATGGTGAAACAACAAGCAGAATATCAAGATACTATTAACAAAATAACAATGTTGTCCAAACCTCAGAATGACCAGCAAGAAATAATTCGACAGCAAATAAACGAACAATCTGCAATAATAAATCAATTAATGTCTGAAAACAAAGAATTGAAAGAACAAGTTGAATATCTTAACAATAAAATTAAACAACTAATTATGACACAAATACAAAAACAAAAGGATGAAAAAATTGTGCTAGATAATAACGGTCCAACAATAAATAATATATAAAATGGTTTAAAGATAAATGTATTATACATATAATAATGTATCAAGACGATTTTTGGAACCCAGATGTTCCTAATGACTATGATTATGAACAAAATGCAGAGCAAATTTTTGAAAACGTAAAGCGTATGGATGTAGGATATAATGTTGTTTACAGAAAAGCTTTCAAAAAGGATGGGAGAAAGTATAATAAAAAAATTGAGGTTTATACTTCTAGTGGAACGGGTAATCGTATTAGGGATGCTGAGTCAGGAGCATATTTGGATTATATAGTAGGTTCGCGCCATGAAGATTTATTTTTTAAGGTATTGTTAGCAACAGGGGAATGTAAAAGTAAGAATGGGTCTTACACTTTATTTTATAGTTCTCCTGAGCATTATGCTAATCATTTATTATGTAAGGTCGATCCACAAAGAGCTTTTGCTTGGCAAGAAAAGAGGGACGCGACTTTGAGTGAAATGAAGCGGACGGTTACACAAATGTTAGATTTTGTAGAAGTAAGATAATACAGTAAAGTATAATATAAATAAATTTAAACTATATTTTTATATTTTAAATTCAAAAACTTATTTAAACATCTGTTTCATCGCAGTCAGAATCACTTTCATCGTCAACTTCCTTATCAGTTGTGCCAGTAGCATTTTCTTTAATATATTTTTCGATATATCTATAAATGCGATTAATATCTAGTTTGCTAATTTCATAATTTTCAAGAATATTTATAATTTCTACGTTTTCATGATTATTGCTAAGTTCAATGAAAAAACCAATTAAATCTTTTTTATCCATACCTAATTTTTGACATAGCTTCTGTATAAAAAGTGAATTATTGTATTCAGTAGAATATTTTGTTAAAACTTTAGTAAATCTAACTTCAGTTTGGTTATATTTATTTTTGTTTTTAAAAGTTTCGTGGTATAGTTTATTATTTTTAAATGTCTTAATTAGTGAACTCATTTCATTAAATTGCCATATTTGTTTTTGAAATGTAATTCTGTCAATATAGTCAGCAAAACAAATATTTTCAAGTTGTGAAATATAAAAAGGCACTGATTGTTTCTTATCAAGTTTTTCAATAGCATCAATAATATTTTCATGCCACAATAAACCAACGCTTGTTCGGTCTGTTTCATTTATAATATTATTATGTTCACTAAGTGGAAAATGTTTATTAATCAATTTATTGGTAATTTTTTTAGTATCATCGTTATATGATTTAATTTGAAAAATATTTTCTAAGTTTTGACATGTAAAAAGTTCAGGTTTATTTTTATTAAAATGATACATATTGTTAAGTTTTCTAAGATCTCCTTGAATATAATGAATGAGTTTAGTTTTTATTTCACCGTCAACAGAAGGCATTAATTTATTGATAATATTAGAAACTTCCAAACTATTAGGTGTTTTAAGTTCAACTGTGTTACAAACCTTCATTAACTCTTTAATTTTTTTATCAATACGATAATTTCCAATACATATAATGGGGTTCATTGTGAATTCTTCTAATTTTTGTTTTTTAGTTCTTTTAGGGCGAATAAGTTTAATAAGTGAATTTATTCCACCCTTATCACCGTTATTCATTCCGTCTATCTCATCCATTATAATCGCAATTTTTTTTATGTTTTTATTAAATAAGCTCATAATATTTTTATCAGACATGTTATGTTTTGTAATGTGTTCAATAACTGACGTATTTCTAATATCACCAGCATCATATTTGATAATGTCGTAATTTAAATCTTTAAGAATATTAGCAACAAAAGTAGTTTTTCCAGTGCCTGGGTGACCGTAAACATAAATACCTTTTTTAAACAGTAAGTTATTTTTATTGCTTTCAAATTCTTTTAAAATATTTTTAATTTCTTTTTCTTGTTGTTCTCTATTTAAAATTTTATTAAGATTTAACTCTTCCATTTTATATATATTTAACAACAATCTTTTTATGTAGATTTCTACACAAATCACGTTTATTTAAATAATGTAGTAATACTTTTCTGAATCGTTCAGAATTGTTTTCAATACAAAAAATCATAATAAAATAAATATAGTTATTACACCTTTTAACATTTCAAACACCTATTTTTTGCATATAAATTATATATTTACACCCTTGAAGATTTAAATCAATAATGATGTCTGGAAAATCAATAATTAGTTTCATTATATAATTAATATAAAGAAATATAATGTGTCAATTATTATATAATAAATACTCATTAAATGTGTCGTCTTCTTTTATGAGTTTGACGGTGTTTATTAGTCCTTTTTTTGTTAGTTCGTTTTTTATTAATTCTTTTTTTAGTTCTTTTTTTGTTAGTTCTTTTTTTTTCAGTTCTTTTTTTGTTGTTAATTCTTTTTTTTCCACCTTTATTCACTTTCAATTCTTCATCTAAAACCTTTGGTTTTGTTATTAATTCACTACAATTTATTCTTTGTCTACAAACTGGACATTTGTTAGATCCTTGTTGACTTCGCATATTCACGCCATATTGAGATTGGTTCATTTGACCTAATACATCTACTGAAGGTGCTCCACACCAATTCAAAATACAACTTCTATGAAATCTATGGTTATTTTCACATACAATAATAACATCATTACAATTTGATTGACAATTACCACTGATTCCAGGTCCATCTATATTATTTAATAAATCAGAACATATTACACATTCATCATAAGGACTTTCTTGAATTGGATTTTCAGAAGCGTATTTAATTTCTGTATTAATTGCTTGTTGTTGTGTTTGTAATTGTTGTTGTCTATTAACAGGTAAAACATCATTACCATCTTCTGTCTCATTATCCTCCTCACCTTCTTCATCTGTCATATTAATTGCTTGTTGTTGTGTTTGTAATTGTTGTTGTCTATTAACAGGTAAAACATCATCACCATCTTCTGTCTCATTATCCTCCTCACCTTCTTCTTCATCTGTCATAAAAAATTCATCCTTCAAAAAATTAAGGACACTATTAATATGAGGAATACATCTTCTAGCTGTACCAATCACATCATGTCGTGACATTTGATTAGCAGCTGCAGGTATTTGAATAAGTAAAAAACTTGATAATCTTACTAAACAATTTTTGTCAATATCATTAAAAATAGTCATAATATTATTGCCTATATTTCTTGTATTTTCAGGTCTACCCGGTACTATTTTATTAATTTCTTTTAATATACGTGACAATTGTGTGAATATTTTCTCAATATCACATTGTTCATAAAAATAATCGATTGTTTCTTCATCATATTCGGTTTCAAAATCCATTATATATTATTATATTATATAATATAATATAATAATTTTTAAATTTTCATATTTAACGCTGAATAATATAATGGCTTAATTAAGACGAAGTCTGACAAGGATTGTTGACGCCATAAGTTATTCCATCCCATGTAACGCCGCATTTAGTGGCCCAATTATATTTAGAACATAAACCATTTGACCCGGTAAACGGAGAAGTATTAAAATTCATTGTTAAATGCTTTTGGTCGGTCTGAGGAGGACAAGTTCCTAAATCTTTTACATTAACGCATGTTGCCGCATTTCCTGAACCATCGATTGTCCACCAATCAGGACATTCAGGAGTCATTGGTGGCCACATAACATTACTATTAGCTGTTGCAAGAGATGTACCTATAAAAACGAGTGTAATAATCAATGTAATTATTGCAGAAAATAGAACAAATTTTTGAAAACCATCCATTATATAAAATAAATAAATATAATTTTTCTATCTACTTATTTTATATAATGAATAGAGTGAATAATGGTCGTGTGAATATCAAATCACCAAATACTTCAGCATTATTTCAAATGTATGATAAAATACCAGCTAACCAATGTGTAACTTTTAGGAATGCTACTGAAGGTTTATGGAACGACACTTCTTTGTCACAAGCATTTTTCTCTCGAGAGAATATTCAGATAATTCAAAATGGAATAAGAGCAGGAGTTTACCACAGGTCAAATGGTCAATATGTTATTGGTTCTCAAGATTGTGATTCTATTAAAATCGTAATGAGAAGTGTTTTCTTACAACATTCAGCAAATAAACCATCTAATATTCCACAACAAATTGAAGAGCTAAATAAAATTGTATTAAATTATTGTATACAACAAGTATATAGTGAGGCGCAAGGATATATGAAATATATGGATGATGTTAGTACATTAGTAGTGCCAATTGCTCATCCTGTTCAAGCAACCAGTAATGATAGACAACTTGAACTTAAGAGTTGGTTTTAATTGTTACCAACAATATTAATTTACATACTTATTGATATTTATTATGGATGATAAAATAGTATTGATATGCGCGACTGCAACTATAATGAAGTGTTTAATAAATACAATTCATATTGAAATATTTGTGGAGTGAATTATGGTTCTATTAATTCCCTGTTTGGAAGAATTAAAACAAATATATGCAGAAGAAGAAAAAGAAAAACTAGAAAATATAAATGTAAGAAGCACAGAACTAACAAAAGACGGACGCACAAAAGACGGACGCACAAAAAATAGAAATTAACTTACAAAATGATGTGTCTAATTATTTGCTAAAGACTAACAAATAATTTGAAATATCAAAATAGAATAAAGAAGCGTTAACTAACATAAAAGATTATATTATATTTCTCTCTAACTCTATTTTGAAAAAGTAAATATAACAAGAAGAATCCGGAAAATTAGTCAAGAATGATGTTTTCTCACAGTCATATTAAGTAATATGTATTGTATATTATAAAAAATTGAAATGATATTGTATAATACAATACGTATATTATATAATTTAACTGTAAAATGACAAACGTTTCAGATGAGTTTAAGATTCATATTTTGGAAAGTTATGAATTTGATGATAAACTTATGGTTGATCCTAATAAAAATGAAAAATTGTACAAATGTCAGTTAGCATTAAAGTTATTAGCAGAGGATAAAGAAGTTAATTTAGATTTAAGAATAGAAACGTTAATATTATATACTTGGTTTGTAAATGTAGAATCGTCAACTCCTGTTGAAACGCTATTTGAAATTTCACCTAGCGCAGAACAAATTATAAATGAAGCAATGTCTTTGCATTAGACTAACAAAATATTTATAAAATATTATTAACAAATTTGTCTCATTTTTCTTTCCGGACGTTGTAATTCATAGTTTAATCATCTTCAACAAGCAATGTTTGTTTCTTTACAACTTTTTTAACAGCCGCTTTAGATACAACTTTCTTCTTTGGTTTAGAAACCTCGTCATTCATTAATCGTGTTCTTTCCTCTTTATACTCTGTATATTGCTGTTTCAAAACATCTAATTCATTTAACCACATCTTGTTAATAGTAGTAGTTTTAACGATTTCTAATTCAGCTTCCTTGTCACCGCGTTCTTTATTCAATCGATCTACATTCTCCTCAGTTACTGAATCCATAGGCATCTTAGTTAAATAATGATAATTAGCGTCATCATCAATAATATCATAACCTTTAGTTTGTAACATTTCTACAACTTGTTCTTTTTTCTTCTTACGTAAATCAATAGTTCCATCTAAATTTTCTTTAATGTATTTGGCTTTATTGGTGAGCAACATCAAATCACGTTCTAAACTTTCAATCATATAATCTTTTCTAGTCTGATATAACTTTAATCTTACATCATAATAAGTGTCAATAATATCAGATACCTTTTCAAATTTTTGTAATGTATCATTAGCATCAAACAAATGCATATTAGTTGTAGAATTAGTCGTATAAAGCTTCAACAATTTCTCAAGACCATTACACCCGTGGTCACCCTTGGATTTCTCTAATTCTTCTAGTTTACCCTTCACAAATGTAATAGTGAAATCAACATTTGTATCTTTACTCATGTCTTCATAATCCTTGATAATAGCTGGAATTTTATTCTTATCTTTGTCTTCTCCTGGATTACACCAATGTTCAATTAATTCCTTAAAGTCTTCAGTCCAAAACCCTACTGGTAATTCAGTTACTCTAATTTTATCAACGCCTGTTGTTTCATATGTTCCTCTGATTAAGAATTTATCATCTGAAATCTTAGTAATATAACCTTTAAATCCTTCATAATAAGGAATAAATTCAATGTCATCTTCAATATATCTCAATTTGTTTTCTAAATACTCGATAATTTGTAATGGATTATAACACATGATATCAGTACTAAAACCAGTTCCAATTCCCTTAGAGCCATTGACAAGGATCATTGGAATAATCGGTGCGTAATAAATTGGTTCAACAGACAATCCATCATCATTTAAATATTCAAGCACATTATCGTCCGTTTGTTGAAAGATAGTTCTAGTAATTTTATTCAACAACGTAAAGATATATCTTTCAGAAGCGCTGTCTTTTCCACCTTGTAATCTAGTTCCAAATTGACCATTAGGAAGAAACAAATTAATATTGTTTGAGCCAACAAAATTTTGTGCCATCCCTACAATAGCAGCGTTTAAACTAGCTTCACCATGGTGATAACCAGAATGCTCAGAAACATATCCAGAGAATTGTGCTACCTTAATTTCAGTCTTTAAATTACGTTTAAAAGCAGCAAATGCTATCTTTCGTTGAGAAATCTTAAGACCATCCATCAAGTTAGGTATAGAACGATCACAATCATATTTGGAGAAGTGAATTAACTCGCGATTGATAAATTCTTCATAAGATACATTTTTCTTGCTTGTATCAAGGTAAGCATCTCTGTCGTAAATTTTGAGCCAATCTTTTCTATCATCCGCTCTTTTCTTGTTGAAAACCATATCAATTGCGTCATCAGATTCCTTACCACTAAATTGAAATTCAACGATTTTTCTATTTTCGAAATATTCTCTGAATTCTTTGCCAGTACTTGTTCCTAAACCTTTGTAATATTTAATAGTCCAACCCTTACTATCATTTTGTTCTTTCCATTCTTCAAATTCTCCTTCATTATAGAAATTCAATTCATTCGCTCCTTTTTTTGCCTTCAAGATCGGAGTATTCATAAAACCAATAAATCCAGGAATTTGCGAAAGAGTAGGCCATTCACATGAGAATAAGTTTATGCCAAGACCTTTAATATGACTACCATCTAAATCTTGATCAGTCATGAACAAAACCTTGCCATATCTCAAGCTTTTATGGACATCTTCTAAATTTAAATATTTCTTTCCAGTTACAAGACCAAGAATCTGCTTGATTTCAGTAATTTCTTTATTATCAGCAATCTTCTTTAAAGGCTCGCCGCGAACATTAAGTAGCTTACCTTTTAAAGGATAAACTCCAACAATATTACGGTCTTCAGATGATAATCCTGAAAGAATACCTGCCTTAGCTGAATCTCCCTCACAAAGAATAAGCATACAGTTACTTGATTTTTCAGTTCCGGCCCAATTTGCATCTGTTAACTTAGGTATTCCCCTAACAGATTTACTCTTTGATCCGTCAGTTTTTTTAGCAGCTTTCGTTTCTTTTACTTCAGTTAATTGTAAAGCAGCATCCATAACACCCATCTTTGCTACCTTTTCAATAAACTTGTCGCTCACTTCACATTTAGAACCAAATTTAGACGAAGGAGTATTCATATAATCCTTAGTTTGGCTATCAAATGCAGGGTTCTCAATATCACATCTTAAGAAGAGTATGAGTTGTTCTTTAATTGTATTAGGATTGACTTTCGTCTTCTTTTTCTTTTCAATAAAGTCAACCAATTTTCTAACAATTTGATTCAAAATATACTCAACATGTTTTCCACCCTTAGAAGTGTGGATACCATTAACGAATGATACTTGAACAAACTCATCCGCAGGAGTAAGAGCAACAGCATATTCCCATCTTTCTCCATCTGCTTCATATACTCTTGGTGCAGTAGACTTGTCACCAATATACATGCTGATATATTGCTCAAAGTTTTTTACAGGAATTAATTCATCATTGTATTTGACTTTAATATTTTTATCAGTAATGGCACCAATATCATAGACACGTTTCTTAAGCAATGAAACCATATCTGGTGTCAATCCTGAGATACCAAGTCTTGCAAAATCAGGTTTAAATGTAATTTTTGTATATGGTTTATTTTTACACTTGGTAACTGAAGGCTTACAAATTTCATCCAAGTTATTTTTATACTCTTGAATATATTTTAGTCCGCGAATATGGTCAACTGTTTCGATGCGACCATAGCTAGACCAAATTAAAACGAGTTTAAATCCAAATCCATTTTTGCCTCCAACAATTTTCTTTTCTTCCTTATTATAATTTGTTGAAGTTCTTAAATGACCAAATACTAATTCAGGAATCCAAACGCCATCTTTTTGAGCAACATCAATGCCATTACCATCATTAACCATTGTAATTGAACCATCAGTTTCGATTCTAACATCAATATGAGAAACAGGTAATGCGTTCTCAACATTAGAATCAACCTTGGTCTTCATTCTTACAACATGATCACGACAATTTACGATGCCTTCATCAAATAACTTGAATAAACCAGGAATATAGTTAATATTTTTTTGAACAATTTTATAAGGCAACGACGACTGCGTATCACTATCTTCGCTCATAATCCACATATCAGCATCTATACTTTCAACAGAACCAATATATGTATCTGGATTATCCAAGATATGCTGCTTATCAGTCTTCTGTTGAACATCGAAGAATAAATCAGTATTAGCGTCGTTGGAACTCATTATTAAATATATATGTATCCTTATTTTTAACTTGATTTTTAAAATCAATTTTTTTAAAATAATAATATATAATTATGTCATCTTATGTTGGTGGACTACTTAATTTACATTATAATGTAGCTCAGTTTATTGAGCCAAATCCTAAAAATTATAAAATACTTCATACATCAAACACAAATTCTTCAAATTTGTCATATAAAATGAGATTATCTCAGGTATTGAAATTAGATGGAAATTCACAACAAATAAATAGAATTAGTAGAATGTCTGGAAAACCACAATTTGGGAACTTTTATTTAGGTCAACCATTAAACATAAATTATTTAGGCAAAATGGAAGGTATGCCTGGTGGAAGCGGAATGCCTCCAAGAAATAAGTTTTAATTGCGTTTCAAAAAATATTTTCTCATTTAAGTTTATAATGCAAACTATAGGAACTCGCGCTCAAGTGTGGCATGGAACTGCCAAAAAAACGTCTGGTGGTTTAACTAAGACAAACTTGATGAAGAATAAACATGGACGTATTGTCTCTAAAAAAAAACATGCTTCAGGAAAGAAAACTATTAAGTATCTTCGTAAACTCGGTTATGTTGCTAAGAAGGGTCATTTTAAGTTATTTCACAAAGGACATAAAAGTAGAAAAATGAGAGGCGGAATGCCTTTAAGTGGTTCATTATCCCCTATGTCTTATGATGGTCAAGGTGTAGGAACATCAGGAGTTGCTCTTCAAATGATGGCTGGTAACGCTACTTCATAAATTAAATTATAATGTTATAAAATATTTACATTATAATTAGACATCAACCCATTCCATTTTAATAAACTTTTCATAAACGATGTAATCAGAAAATTTATAGTATAAATATTTTTCAAAATATCTTTTACTTACAATAAATTTTAATGAATTATCAAGACAATATTTGTGATAAAAACTATATAAATCATTAAAACTAATTAGTGATAAGGTATGAGTATTCTTAATTTGTTGTTTACTATATGAAATAGAATTTTCAATGTCATTTGATTTATTCCAAACTGTAGAAGTGACATTTAGTACATATTTATCTTCAATGATTTCTGATGCAAAAAAGTGTTTTAAAACTTTAATAATATTTTCCTCTGACAAAACATTTTTACTTTTTGACCAATATTTAAACAATGAACTAATTTCATCAATTTCAAGTTCATTTTCAAAATCAGTAGACGGATTATTTACGATAGTTGATTCCCAAAATTGAATAAAATCTTTATAAAATGGTAAATATTTGCTAGTTATTCCAGTAAATGAATCCGTATCTTCATCATATTCTATTAAAGACTTTAATAAATTTTTAAGATTATTAGAAAAAATAACATTTGGCAAACTATTACTAGAGAGAAATTGTTTCCAAACAAAATGTAAATTTTTCCACTCAATCTTAAAATCGTTAGAAGATTTTTCAATAAATTCTCCAATAAATTTTTGGACTAAGCCATTTTCTGTTGTATTTTTAAGTGTATAAGAATAGTTACTTAGTTCTTCATCTGATTTAGTGTTTAGAAAATTATCTGAACTACTATATCTACTAGAATAATGTGCTGCTACACATAATAAATTTAGACCAATTTTTTTAAGCATTTCTCTCCAATATTCATTAGAGAAATTTTCATTCATACGAATTAATCTACAATTATTAAAAGTATGTGTCTCATGATATTTAGTTACAAACTTATAAGACACATTACCGTTTCCAATAGAAGAGACCGCAACAGATTCTAACTCATCTAAAAATTGTCGCATTTTATTGCTCACCATAAATGTTAAGTCAGTATTTTTCTTAAGTATATTGTCGCCAATAATAGTGAGAAAATATTTAGCAGCATTTTTAGATGAAAAAAATGTAGGATAAAGCACGTGTAAAATATTTTGTATGGTATCAGTTTCGGGAATGGATGAAAATAAATTTCTATCTTTAATTTGTTTAATAATATTAGCTTTAGTTTTATGTTTCCATTGTAAAAGTGTTCTATCTTTAGATATGCTCGAGAGAAGTTTATGAATAATATCATCTTCTTTGACTATAAAATAATTTTTTCCATTATATTCATAATAAAAGTTATTGCTAGAAAGATAATAATAGTTGTTCTTACTCAAAAAAACTTGCATAAATATTTGTTGTTCTTCATATAAATATGAGTTAAGATTTTGTTTTTTTTCACGATTTTTTGACTCGGTTTCTAGTGTGCTTGGTAGATAAACATGAACGTGGTTGTATATTCTCTGCAATATATATTCATTGTCCTTATATTTTTCGTAAAGTTTTTCAACTGTTGATAAACAATCATTGCGTTTAGGTTCTGTCATTAATATTAGTAATTAAATGTTTTTAAATATATTTAAGTTAAAACATATAAATATACTAATAACATAATATTATACAAAATAAATCTTATAAGCTTAGATATAGTTATAATATTTATATAATATATGAAAATTAATCTACGATATTTACCTAAACGTTTAACACGCAAAGATAGAAAAAAACAAGGAAAAGAGCTTATGAAATCTCGGCGTCTCTATAAAAAAGGTCTTTATCATTCTAGACATAATGTGTCTTCATTTAAATCAAAAAAATCTAAACACATAATCAAGGCAGAGAAAATGTATAATGTAGATAAAATTGGTGCTACAGATGAATTATCAAAAGCAACCGGATGTTCTAAATCCGCTTTAGCAAAAATTATTAACAAAGGAGCAGGAGCGTATTATTCATCAGGTTCAAGACCTAACCAGACTGCTCAATCGTGGGGCGTTGCACGTTTAGCAAGTTCTATTACAGCAGGAAAAGCAGCGGCCGTAGATTATAATATTTTAGAAAAAGGTTGTAAACCTAAATCTAAAGCATTAACTTTAGCAAAAAGAGCCAGAGCAAAGCACGGTCATGGAACTAGACGTGTTCCAAAAGTAAAAATTTAAATTAATAGAATTAAATTGCGTTAAATATTTAAATTCATAAGTATTTAAAGATTTGGAATTAAAATTTACTATAATGTCAACATTTTTTAATAAGAACCAAGCTAAAACTACTGAAGGAAATGTCCTCACTATTAAAACTGTTCAAATTGCTCCATTCAGAACATTAATGACTGCATTAAAAGATATTTTACTAGAAACAAATATAACATTTGAACCAGATGGTATGAGAATTATTAACATGGATAAATCTCATACTATTTTAGTTCATTTGTTTTTAGCAGCACAGAATTTTGAATTTTATGAATGTAAAAAGGAGAAAATTATAATTGGTGTTAATATGTTTCATCTTTTTAAATTAATCAATACCATTGAGAATGAAGAAACATTAACCATTTACATTGAAAACTCTGATTATGCTGATGGAATCGTATCTTATTTAACACTTAAATATGAAAATGGTGAAATTAAGCAGTGTAAGACACAAAAGTTACGTTTAATTGAGCCTGACCCAGAAGAACTCCAATATCCTGATGTTGCTTTTTCGTCTATTATTAATTTGCCTTCTACTGATTTCCAAAAAATCATTCGTGATTTGACATGTATCTCAGACAAGTTAGAAATTAAGTCTGTCGGCAATGAGTTGATATTTAAGTGTTCTGGACAATTTGCTTCTGCTGAAATTCACCGAGCTGAATCTGATGGTAGCATGGGCTTCATCTCAAAACAAGACTCGTCTAAAATTATTCAAGGCGAGTTCTCACTTAAGAACCTTGGTTATTTTATTAAATGCACTAATTTATGTCAACAAATTGAAGTTTATCTTGAGAACGATTTGCCTCTCGTTGTTAAGTATAATGTTGCTAGTTTGGGCTCGATACGCCTCTGTTTAGCAGCGCTTCCCTCAGCATAAATGGTGATAAAATATGAATGTGTCAATAAAATTTATGTTATTCCAGAAAATACTGTATAAATAATAATTTATTATAATTATTATATATAATGTCAAGATATTATGGCAATTATTCACAATATTTAGGTGCGCAGAAATGTTGCGATTTAAGAACGCAAGGTCCCGTTGGACCACAAGGACCACCAGGACCTGCTGGTATAGGCGAGAGAGGTATGACAGGTCCACCTGGCCAAAGTTTTACTGGACCTACTGGACCACAGGGTGTTACTGGTCCAACTGGAGCACATGGTCCAACTGGAGTACATGGTTTAACTGGAGTACAGGGTTCAACTGGAGCACAAGGACCAACTGGAGCACAAGGACCAACTGGAGCACAAGGACCAACTGGAGCACAAGGACCAACTGGAGCACAAGGACCAACTGGAGTACAGGGTTCAACTGGTCCAACTGGAGCACATGGTCCAACTGGAGTACAGGGTTCAACTGGTCCAACTGGAGCACATGGTCCAACTGGAGTACAGGGTTCAACTGGTCCAACTGGAGTACAGGGTTCAACTGGTCCAACTGGAGCACAAGGTCC
>Ga0194115_10001256_pt1 | contig 32833 bp, 31 predicted proteins | sample TA2MahsurfametaG_3_FD_148656 | JGI IMG/M metagenome (GOLD analysis project Ga0194115, IMG submission 148656) | Freshwater microbial communities from Lake Tanganyika, Tanzania - TA2015002 Mahale S4 surface | ecosystem: Environmental > Aquatic > Freshwater > Lake | place: Tanzania: Lake... | reverse complement strand
ATGTGCCTCACCTTCACTATCCCAATATTCCGAACTATCTACACCATTCTTTCTTATATCGGCCATTTTCTCTTTATATTTAGGGTCATCCATTGATGGGTAGTTTACTTTCTTAGCCCATTCAGGTTTTCCCTCAATTGATGCAACTAATTCTCTAGCTTCATCGTGGAAATTAGCATCAGTAAGGGCCTCAACCGCTGCCTGATACATTGCTTTTTTATATTCTTCGTTACCCAACTTTTGTGGAGTGATTCCAAATTTCTCTGCCGCTGCGTAAGCTTCTTTATTTACTTTTGGATTACCTTTTCTACGTTGGTTATAGATAGCAGGTTGTTGAGATTTAGGTTCTTCCGTTTTACCACCCTTTTCTCCAAATTTATCAATTAATTTTTTTTCGTATTTATTTCCAGGCTCACCAACTAATGCTGTAATGAAATCCATTCTATCATTTAAAGAACCTTTTTGTAGGAAGTTACCTAAAGCAGTAGCATCTAATTTATGCTTATTTACAAAATCGGTAATCGCTTGAGGTCTTGCATTACTATAAGTTTGAATAGTTCTAGTTTCTGAACTATCTACATTTATTGGTGTATGTGATGTAGATTGTGGTTGTTCTTTTGGTTTTCTTCCACTACCAGGTCCACCCTTTGTAGTTGGTTTATTAAATATATTTACTTTTGATGAAGATTTTTTTGATTTTGTATCATCTGATTTGAAAGGTACAAATTTACCAGCATCATCTTTTTGAAAAGTTTGTGCTTTAGGATCTTTTTCCTTACCCTTTTCTTTGTATTTACCAAACCCAATGTAAGTATATTTTGCTTCTATAAGTAAATTCTTTAATTTCATTTTTGTATCACTTTATGTTAATTCGGTTATAATTTCTCTCATTAAATCCTGTGCCTTACAATATTCACCACATATTACTTGTTCTTTACTATTCTTATTTACAGATTCATTTACAGGTACCATAAATGCACCTTGTGTAGATGGATTAGAAACAAAATCCCAACCAATTAATTCAAAATCTTCACCAACTTTAACTTTACCTTCACCTACTGGTGTTACTGAACCCATTCCTCTTGAAGATATACCCAAAAGAATACCTGCTTTAAGTAATTCTTTTAATATATTACCAGATGGAGTTGGAAGTATTTCTACTACACCTATTAAATCATTACCATCCCAATGAATTTCTTTTACATTATGAGAAACATTCTTTAAATTGATAACAGAAGAATCTGGATGGTCTAATTCACCCAATGCTCTTCTTTCTTTGATAAGAGTTTCGTATTTTTTTGCCTCTCTTTTAAGAATCTCCATAGGGTACACTCTACCATTTTGGTTTTCTGCACCACCTCTTTGTAAAATACCTTTAACAAGAGTTCTTCCACTTTCGTCTTCATTTACTTTACCTTCAAAAAGATTGGTTTCTATTAATAATGATTTCATGTTAATTCTTTACTTTTTTTTACCTCTTTTCAATAACAAACTATATTCCTGCTATTTTTTTCTTTTTAATAGAAAGAATTTTTTTTGCCATATCTTTTATATCTTTACCATATTGAGAAAGAAGTGTTGCACCTGTTCCGCTTGCTATTGTTGCTGCAATCCATTCCAAAGCTTTTACCTCTTCAGGACTTAAACCAATATATTCTTTAAGTTGATTTTTTTCATCTACTTTTTTACCAGCTCTTAAATCTGCCAAATCATCAGCACCAATATCTCCATCCTTATCAACATCCAATTTATGTTGTTTACCAACTAAATCTTCGTTTTTTTCACCCTTACCATTCCAAGCAGAATCTATTTTGTTGAAAAATGCTTTTTTCTCATCATCACTCATTTGTGTAATAGATTTTCCCGCCTTTTCTAAAGCTTTTTTAAAGAACTCTTGATATTCAGCTTCTTCAGCAAGAACTTCTCTTACAATATTTTTAAAATGTTCTCTACTTATTTTCATTTTTCAATCTCCTGTAAAGTTTTGGCGATATTAATTAAACGCTCTTTTATTCTATAAATATGACTATTTGTTCGTTTCCAAAAATCAGATGAATCTAATTCATTTATATTTTTAATTTTATTATACCACATAAAAAATTTTTCAACTTCCATAAGTTGATATTTAAGTTCTTTTAAACCCATAGCTAATTTTTTGTGTGGATGTTTTGTTTGGTCATTTTTAAGTTCTAACCAACGATTTACTGGTCTTTTTACTTTTCCTTCACTAATTACTTTATTACTTGGAAATTCGGATTCATCAATATTTTTAACATCGTTATCAACAATTGAATATCCTAATTGAGTTGCAGTTTTCTTTCTTCTTTCTTTACTATTTTTGCCAGAAAAAGCAAAAGGAGTTTGATAACCATCTATGTTACCAGTAACATTGGCTTCATCAAGTTCTTTTTGAACTTCGTCAATTAATTCTTCAATAAAGTTTTTAAGAGATTCGTTTTTTAACATTTTCGATTTCCTTAATTAATTCAAAAGCCATCATTAATGAAGATACTTGTTCATCGGTAATTTTTTTACCTATTTTTTGTGTTTTTAAAACATTTATAGTTTCTTTTAATTTAATTTTAGTAACCTTATCATTTATTTTGGTATAAATTGAGTGGAGTTCGGTTACAACATTTTTAAGTTCTAAATTATAATATTCACCAAACTTTGAAGTATTAGTAATATTATTAATATATTCTCTTAATAGATTTTTTTGAGAATTATTTAAATTTGAATATTTTTTATTAAAAGTTTCAACAAGTATTTTGTAAGTTAATAAACGAAGGTCTTTTTCTTGTTTTTTATAATCTTCAACAAGTCTATCTTCTTTTTGTTTTAATTTAGGAGTTGAAGTTGAGATATGTTCAACTATTGTAATTTTAGAATCAAAAATATCTTTTACATCTAAAATATCTGATTTTTTAGCTTCAAATAGTTTATGAATTGAGGCTAATACTCTGTAATTAGTGACGGGTGATGCAAGGAATGAATCTATATCAAAATTTTCTTTAATAGATTTAATTAAATTATATTTTTCTTTTATTAATTTTTGCTCATCTAATTTTGTTCTTGCTTCTAATATTGCATCAATAAATTTTTCTGCTTTAGATTCAGTATTATATTTTTCATTAATTAATAAATTAAATAATCGTAATTCTTTAGATAATTCGGTTTTGACACCAAAAAATTCAGATACTATTTTTTTAGCCTTTTCTGGCGAATTATTTAATATTTCTAATGTTATTTGACGGGTCAATAATTCAAAAAGAAAACCCGTATTTTTAAATTTTGAATGTTTTATTTTTTTCATTTTTATTCAAATCCTTATTTTGATATACTCAAAAACTCTATTATAAATATAAATATTTTTGTGATTGTTTAATTTTACTTATCGTCTATTATATTAGACTCATCTAACATACCTTTAGTTTCGTGTAAAAATTTACGTTTTGAAGATATACCATTTATGTATTTTAATGCTTTTTGCTCTGAAGTTCTATGTTTTAATGCCTTTGAATTCTCTTTATCACCCAATGGGTCTCTACCATATGGGTGTTTATCCTTCCCATAAGTATTACCCTCTTTAGGTCTTCCACCCTTATCTTTTGATTCTAATTCAAATTTAAGATTGTTAAGAGATTCTTCAACATCAGTAGGTTTTGGTTGAACCGCAGGATCATTACCTTGTTGCTCTATTGAGTTATGTCTGAATTTATCTTTTAAATCATTGATAATTTTAGATCTTTCAAGTTTTTGTTCACCTTCTGGTATTTTAAATATATTTTCGTAAACCCAATCTTTAGATAACATTTGTAAGCTTGAAATATCACTAGCCAATCTTACTTTTTCTGTCCAAAGATTTATTTTTTCTTGTTCGTATATAGTTGATGGATTTACTAATTGTAATTCAAAATTTGTCATTTCAGAATCCTGAATACCTTGTGAATAAAGGTGTACGATTGCAATTTTTGATAATTCTGAAATTATTGTTCTTTGAATTCTTTCTATTGTTCTTGCAAAACGAACATCTTCTGCGGCTAAAGTAGCCTTACCACTCACGTTTTCATCATATCCCAAATATGCCTTTGGGATTTTTAATGCAGCAAATAATTTGTTTTTTAAATAATCAATATCTTCAGTAGCTGTGTATTCTAATCCTCCAATATTATCAATTGAAGTACCACTATCACCACCCCTTACTGGCAAGAAGAAATCTTCAGTAAGATTTTGCATATTGTATTTAAGGTTATAATCACCTGTATTTTTATCAACAAACGGAACTTTTTTCATTTTGTTGATAATTCTTTGCATATAGTTATCCACTTCTTGTGGTGGGATATTACCTATATCAATTTTAAACACTCTTTTTTCAGGTGCTCTCATAATACGATGGATTAACATCGCATCTTCCATAAGAGATAATTGTTTCCACAATCTTCTACCATTTTCAACCATTGATTTACCATACGGTAACCAGTTTGTATCCGATAAAAGACGGAAGTGAGCTATCTCAAAATTTTCATATTCTTGTTTTCCGTTAGGATCCTCATTTATTTTAAACTTTACAACATTTGGATTTGTAGGGTCAGTTAATTCCAATCTTTCGGTATTATATACCGAATGTGGGGTTACGTTTACAATACCTTTACCTTCAGCAACTTCTAATCCCAAAAAGAAATCACCGTATTTACACATATTTCTAACCCACGGCCAAAGTGCAAAATCAATATTTAAAATATCGTAAAAAAGATTTTCTAAAATTTCTTGTACTTTTGGATTATCAGAACGAATTGTTAGAATATCTCCAAATTCGTTTTTAAGTGTAGATTCATCAGCGTAAATATCTAATGCAGATGCAATAATTGGGTCTTGATCCATTGCATCATAATCTCTAAAAACTTCTCTTCGAACTTGTTGATATGCCATCGAAATGGCACCACCCGCTTGTTCAAAATAAGATTTTTGTAATTTGGTATATCTATCTCTTAATGAAGAAAGATTTGTTTGTTGCCTTTCATCAACATCAAAAACCTTTCTTTTTCCACTCACATCAACAGTAACAACTGCTTTTGACTGGAAGAGTTTGGATAATCTACCAAAAAATGAAGTATCTGCCATAATTTAAATTTTAATTACCACTTTCTACAAGACCAATAACGTGCTTTTGTTCTTGGACCTGGATTATCACAATTGTGTCTAGCTCTAAAGTTTGCTCTTCTACCAGGATTGTTCTTTTTAATTTTTACACCTTTCTGGCCAAAGTTTACTTTAATAACTTTACCAGTTTGAGGGTTTTTTACATAAACCTTAAATTTCTTTACATCACCTGCCATTGGTTTACCCAACTTCACCTCTCTACCTTGATATTCAGCTTCATAAACACAACCACAATTGGCTTCCTGTAATTCGGAAGTATAAGATTTTAAGAAATTTAGAAAATCTTCTTCATCTTCATCTTCTACATCCAATTCATCATAGTCTAAAAAATTATGTTCTGGTTGGTCTAATGGATAATCATCAACATATCCACTTGAATATCTTTTCAAATCATCAGTTTCATTCAATATTTTCTTTAATTTTATCATAGTAAATACTCCTACACAATATAAATATATAAAACTATTTAATCAACCATGTCAAATCTTCAGAACTATTACCAACTTGCATTTGCCAAGGGTTTGTATCATTTAAAGAATTTCCTCCAAAACCATCTAATTGATAAGTTTGTTGTGAAATTCCACCCAAAGCACGTTTGGTTAAATCAATACCTTCTTGTCTTAATCGAAGAGCGGTATCCCTAACCCAAAGTGCTATTCCTAATGCCATCGTAAGGTCATCATTGTAACCCTTCATAGCCTCTGCTCTATTTCCTGACCATATAAATGTAAATAATTCATCTATTAATCTAGTAGAACGAATTGTAACCTCTTTTTCTCTAATATACTGTTCTAATTTTGAAATAATTAATGGACGGGTTTTTATTGTAGTTGAAAACCCAGCTACCATACCTCTTTCCTCTGATCTATATTTGTTATGAAGTTGATGTTCTACATCTACATATTTTAAATCTTTACTCATATAGAAAAGATTTCTATATCCCCTATTAATTACCTGTTGAATTACCGCCCAACCAATATTTGCATTTTCTACAACTAAAAGTGCTTCATTGTATTCAGTAGAAAGTGCTACAAGAAAATTACCAAAATCTTTGGTATCCATCTTACCTTTATATTCTGCGACTTGAGTTGCAGTCTCTACATCAAAAACATGAGCAGCGGAATAATCGGCCCCATCACCCCTAGCAACATCCGCTACTACCATGTAACCATTATTGTAATTTGGAAATTCCCATCTCCATAAATTATGGTCAACACCTGTTTTCTCAACTGGTTCTTGACAAAAAGTTTCTTTGTAAAAAATAAGTAGTTGCGGGTCAATTACCGTATCACCTGAAGAAATAAAATCACAATCGCATTCTTGTGCAGCACCTTTCGGTCCTAATAATCTTTCTTGTTCATCTCTCCACTTTTGGTCTCTTTCAGGATGAACTGTCCAATGTAAACGAATTGTATTAAAATCGTTTGTTTCTTCTTCTGCTCCCACCCATGCACGATGAAAAAAGTTACCAACACCATTTGGTGTAGATAATATAATAGAATTACCACCCGTTGATAATGTAGATTGAGCAGATAACCATATTTCTTCAATATTATCTATAAATGCTGCCTCATCAAATACCAAAAGTGATAAGGCTTCAGAACGTCCAGCATCTCCAGATGATGAAGTTGCTTTAATTTGTGAACCATTTGAATATCGAAGAGAAAGTTTGTTATCTTCTATTGTATTTTGTTTCAACCAAGAAGGAAGATATTGATTCATTATTCTTACTTTTGTAACAAGGTTCTTAGCAACTTCTTGTTTTGTTGCAATTACCAATACATTAAAATCTTGGTTAAATAACATTTTCCAAAGTGCAAATCCAGCTACAAGTGTTGAAATACCTGTTTGTCTAGATTTTAAAACAATATTATATCTATGTCCTGCAAATTCATTTAGTGTTTTTTCTTGAAATGGATATAAATGGAATGGAATTTTACCTCTTACTGGATGTTGAATTGTACAGTATTTTTTCAAAAAATGTACTGGATCCGATGCACATTTTTGATATTCTAATTTTATTATATCTTTTAAAGATGCCATTCATTTATTAATTTACCAATAACACACCTGTAGCTACTATACCGAAAAATGTCCCTACTTTGTATAAAAATGTAGTTCTTCTTTGTTTTTTTAATTCTTTGTAAAGTTCGGTTGATTTTTGTCTTTCTAAACCAAATTGTTTATCTTTTTCTCCAATAATAAAATTAAGATTGGAAATTTTTGAATTAAGATTAGATATAATTGTATCTTTAATTACAATTTTATCTTCAGTAAGTTTTAATATTTTTTGTGTTTCTATTAATTCTTGTACAGCACCATCGCCTTTAATTAAGTCTTTAATAACTAATTTAGCGATTGGAACTTTTAGTGGCACTATCGTATCCGCTGGTATCGGTGTTGTAGCGGTTTGCGAAAAACTCAAGTAACTCACTAAAAGTAAACTGATTAACATTATTAACTTTTTCATTTTGTTTTTCCTTTATTGTTTTTATATTAGTTTGTACTTTTGTAATATCATTATCGATATTATTTAATTCAGAATTTAAAAATACAATTTTATTATCAATTTTTGAATTTAAACTGTAAACTGAATCTATTCCTGTTTGTAAACTATCAATTTTGTGATTATATCCTTCAATATCAGTTTTAATACCTTTAGTTCTAAAAATATTGTATCCAACTAAACATATTAATACTAATAACAATAAGGATGTATATCTTTGTTTCATAATATTTTCCTTTTTTTATAAATAATGTTCTAAATTGTTTTTCCTTATAATTTCAAACGCCTCATTTCTTCTTTTTTCTACTTCTTGTATTTCAAGTAACCCATTATCAATAATTTCTTGAATTTCTGCTTTTACTTCTTCTACTGGTTTAGGCAATTCCCATTTATCAGTAGTTCCGTTTTCATTTACATATTCATAAACTTGCTTTACTTCTGAAAGAGATTGTTTTAAAGAATCTAACTTTATTTTTCCTTCAATCAACATTCTTGTATAAATTCTATAATCTTCATACTCTTTCCATAAACCCGTAACTCTAAAATTATGTTCTCTTTCTGATAGACAGTCTATACAATATCCAGTTTTTTCAATTATTTTCTTATCATTGTGGTTTTTTCTTACCTTTTTACATTCAGGATTTTTACATTCTTTAAGTTCATTTATATAATCTCTTGCATTTTGAAATGCTTCGTGATTTTTAGATGTTTTAAGTGTATAACCTTGTTTTTTTTCATACCTATTGTATTCATCTTCCCAAATATCTCCAACTTTTCTTTCAACTTTATTTCCAGTCCAACCTAACTTTGTATCAGTTTGATATTCACCCGTTTTAATCATATCCACCAACTTTCTACGAGTGGGATGCATGTATTTTTTTTGAAATTCTTTACTCATTGTTATATATTAGGTTACTATTTTAATATAAATATGTAAAAATTAGATTTTACGAAATTATCCGTAAAATATTCCCAATAATTGATTTACTGATGCAAAAGCCCCAGTTAATTTAAATGTTTTACCTTGATAAACAAAAACTATACCTTCTATTGGAACTATTTTTGATTGTCCACCAATAGAATTTAATCTTTTGAGTTCTAATTTTAATTTTTCTATTTTTTTAGGGTCACCAGATTTCTTAACATCCTTAATTGTTTGGTCTAATCTCTTTTTAATATCTCTAATTGCAGAATCTGGATTTACCGTAAGTACTGATGATGTAAATTGAAGTACTTCAGCTCCAACACCCAAAAATATATCTTCAAATTTCATTAAATTTTGTTTACTTATTTTTGCGTGGTCTTCCTTTTCAACTTTTTGAGCCCATTCTAATGTTTTGCCATCCGTAATTGAGTTTTTATCAACTCTAAATCCTTTATCTCCAAATGCCCATCTTTTTACCAATCCCATTTTAGTATTATTATCTAACAATGATGGTGATTTTTTATCCACAAAATTTTCCCACCAAGCTTGATGATAATCAGCTACACCATCGGTATCTCCTAAACTGTACTCTTGTTGTAATTTAGATATTTGTGATAAAAATCTACCTTTTAAAGAACTTAATTTTTTAGATTTAGGTAAATTTAAAACAGGAGGCCCTTGTATTGTATAATTTGATTGAACATCTTGATTAATTTGTTTAATCATCCCAGCTAAAATTCTTGCTGTTCCTTGATTTTCACCAATTGCATTACCATCTTTATCGTATTCCATTGTTCCATGAAATACTAATAATGGTTGACCATAGGGAATTACATTTACTGATGTAGGATAAATCACTTCTAGGTTCATAAAACATGCACCATCTTTAAATATTTTCTTTCTTTGTGGTTCGGAAAGTGATTTTATTGCGGAAGTTAGGTCTTGCATTGCAAAATTGTAAGCTTTTTCTAATTCACCTCTTCCACTAAACTTATCTGCTACACCCTTTATATCTAATGCCCCTGCACCTTTGTTTTTTAAGTGAGATTTGTTACGTGCTGCGACTAATCTACCACCTACCCAACTAATTGCAAGTGCTTGTCCATCAGTTTTTTCTCTTGCAAGTTCTAATTCACCTTCTAAAGCAAGATTTACAATATTTTTTAATGAACCAAATGTTAAATTAATTTCAGTATCAAATGGGTGATTCATGTGTCCATACGCACCACCCTCTAAAAGTAATTTAGACTCATTTATATTTTCTTTTATTAATCTAAAAGTTACTGCCTTCTTACCATTTATAGTTGGCATTCCATATTCATCTTTTCCAATTGATTTTACAACTACTTTTTTATTTTTAAATTTTCCCATCAATATAGTATCACCTACTTTTACAGGTAAAACTATATTTTCATATAGTTCTTTTTGTTGTTTATCTAATTGTTTTCTCAATTTTTTTATTTTCTTCTCATGATTATCCATCCACTCTTGATCTGGATAGCCATGAGGAGCCAATTCTTTTATATTTTCTTTTTCAATACCCTCTATTTTTGTATAATAATTTGGGTCTCCAAATAAATGGTCTAATGTAATTTCTTTTGCAATATTGGTATCAGTAGTATGTTCTCTTTCTGTTTTGTAACCTTTTTTAAATTCAGTTGTTAATTGTTTAATTGAAACTTGATGTTTTTTACCTATATCAGATAAGCTGATACTATCTGATAACTCAACTGGTATTTTTTCTTCATGTTTCTTTTTTTCATTATAAGAATCTATCGCGTTTACTAATACATCATTTGGGATTTTCATTGATTCCAACCCATCAATTACTTTTTCCATAAAAGCATTTAATAATCTTTCATCTTCATTTGTATCTGCAAATAATGCGGCCTTTCCTGTTCCCAATAGTAAAGTTTCTCCTACAACATGAGGAACAAATTCAATTGCAAGATGTTTTGCAAATGGCAAAACACCACTTGATAATCCACCGGTTGCTACTCCTAATAATCCTGCGAATACTATTTTTTTAGTAACATCAATAATAGCTTTCTTATCTTCTTCTTCTAAATCATTGAATCCACCAGGTTCACTAAATGTTTTTCCAACCGCCTTAGCAGCGGTTTTAAATGTTTGTGCTTCATGCTTTAAACCATGAATAATTGCATTCCTAGCACCTTTTGCTTTATCTCTTAATGCTTCACCCCAACTTCTTCTTTCTTGTGAATTTGGTTTTTGTTGTGATTGTTTAAAAAATTCTTTTTCTTTTTCTGCCCAACCACTTAATTTTCTTTTAATATTTTTTATAGAATACTTTGAAACATCTGCTCCACCATCTGCAGGTTCTGCATTTTTATTAAACTCCCCATCATAATCAATTACTTTTACAGGTAATTTTTTACCATATGCAGTAAATGATATTAAACGAGTATTACCAGCAACTAAATGTAAAGCACCATTTTTATCTCTTAATGCAATTGGTGGAGGAACATCGTTTCCTTTTTCAATACCCTTTTCTAATCTATTCCAATCTTTACCATACTCATCAGCAAGTTCTTTACCTTTTGATTTCATACCATCCATACCACCTTCTTCACTTGCATTTAGAATTTCAGCAACATCGGTGTTACCCATATTTTGCATTTCATTAGAAGATAAATAAACTGGTTTTGCATCTTTCATTTTCTGAATCATATCAGATTCATTTTTAAAAGCGTTTGGTGCAACATTTTTAGTTACTTCATTTTCAAAATATTCTCCAGTTTCACCCTGATATTCCTCATCGGTATAATCTCTTATATTTTTTACTTGAGCTCTTTCATCGTCTAAAATCTGGCGAGCATCTTTTCCATCTTTCCAAGATGTATCATCTTTTTGAGAAATCTTTTTTTGAATATCTGGTGCATGCTTAAACATTTTTGTTCCTTGAACTGCGCCAGGTTGTGGTTTTTCTTTTTCTCCACTTGGTTCTTCTGATTTTGAAGGAATATATTTACCACCATCGTCTTTTGTAAACGTAGGTGAGTTTTTATCTTTTTCTTTACCCTTCAATTTATATATACCATATCCAATGTGAGTATATTTTTCATCCTCTTTGGATTCTAGTATTATAGATTCTTGTAGTTTATTTGAAATAAGAGAAAAAATCTTTTTGTTAAATTTAGAATATGCCCTATCTACAAAAAAATTCTTTTTTTGTTCTTCTGTACCCGTTCCCAATCCCAATCTCACTTCAGTACCTGATACTGAATTTGATGGCATGGGTGAAATATAAACATAACCTCTATCTTTATATCCTTCTGTTGGATTGTCATCCCATTTTTGAAAATATTTGCCCCCTAACCTATTAGAATCTTTTTCACCAACAACACTAATAAATGCTGTTGTTTTATCATTAAACTTTTTTAAAACTTCGGTAGGAGCATAAGGATTTTTTACATCAACTATTCGGTTTGATGGTACACCAAACATAGTTGTTATAATTTCTTTTTTTTCTTTAAAATTAAATGGAGATTTTAGTTTTTCAACCTTATTAGATGTACCTATATATACATTATCTTTTCCAAATTTCTTAACTAAATGATCGTATGTAGCATAATGCCCTTTATGAAAGGGCTGAAACCTACCAACATATACTACAATAGTTTTTTTGATTTGGTTTGGCTCTTCTAATAATATTTGTTCAACTAAAAATTTAGAAAGTTCGTTCATATTATATATCTGTCAGTATATAAATATAATTTTTCACCTTATTAGTGATTTTTATATACAAACGGATCTCTTTTACGAAGTTCTTCTAATTTTTTACGATAAAGTTCTTTTTTTCTTTTTTCTTCTCTTTTTTTCTTAAAGTAAGAAAAAATTTTCTTGATTAGGTTCATTTTCTAATAAATTATTTAAATTTTGAGTATAAATATTACCCACAGATTCTTCGGTGTATTCTAAAAGTTTATTTCTATTATGTTCTAATATAGAATACATTTTTTCATATAATTCATCCCATTCTTCAGTTGTTTTATTGATTAAAGATTTTACTATTTCAAATATTTTAATAATTCTTTTAGAATTATCATTTATATCATCATAACTTTCATCCCAAAAGTCACTAAATGTTTTAAATCCTTTTTCTCTTAACCATTTTAGTATACCGGGTTTTCCTACTATTATGAATGGATGTAAATGTTGTATGCCTTTAAATGTTTTTTCTGAAATATAGTGGCCATGTTCATAGAATATAGTTTCAGTAATAACACTAAAATAACTATTTTTGTAATTTTCTTTGTTTTCAAACCCAAATCCCCAAACACTATTAATATCTTCATAATCTACCGAATGTTTTGATATTTTTTTTAATTTAAAAAATCCATATAACATTTTAGATTTTACTATCTTATCGGTAATATATAGTTGGTCATCATAATCAACTCCATTTGCCAAATCTAAACCTAAATCGTTATGATTCCATAATGATAAATCTATTGAATAATCAATATTTTCTAAAAGCTTCTCACTTTGTAATAAACTTAATAAAATAACTCTATGAGGTGCAATTCTTCTATTTAGAATTAAACACTTTTTAGGTCTTTTTTTAGTATTTTTCATTTCATCAATAGACATTAAAGTGTTTTTATTTGAATGTCCATTAAATTCAAAAATTTCATTACCATAAAGTAAATGTCTAGTTTCTTTCATTTTAGAAAGCAATGACCAACAATAATATCCAGTATAAAATTGAATTTTTTGTGGACTTTCATTTAAGTAAGATTGATAAATATCACGTGTATTCATTGCAGATGATATTATTAAAACTTTATTTGCAGGTATCCCTATTTCTTCACATTTTTTATGTAAATTTTGAAATAAAATTTTTCTTATATCTCCCTCACTACTATAATCAAAAATTAAAAATAAATTTTTAGATGTTCTTAAATATTTTTTTGTTTTTTCTGATATAAAATTGAAACAATGAGTGTTTTCATGATAATTTAAATTTTCACCAGTACATGTATCAATACTTCCATACGGGTGTATGGTATAAAAATATAAACCAGCTTGTTTATGATGAAGAATTAATTGAGTATCAACTTCAAAAAATGTATCAGATATGTGAATATTTTTAATAATATCTTCTGGAAGATTTAGATTACAATCATAAACAGGAACCTGAACATATTTTTTATTAAATTTTTCAATGAATTGATGTGTGACTGTAAAATTATTATCCCAATAATCTTCAGTATAATTATAATTCCATCCATTTGGTGCAAATCCACCAGGTCCAATTACATCAAACACTCTTTTAATTTGCATAATATAATTCTGGATATTCCACTAAAATTACAGGTTTATTTTCAGATAGGGCCTTTTCGTAGGCCGGTAAAATTTTATCAGCAGAATCTAATTTTATTACTTCTATATTTTTAAGTATTGAAGAAAACTCATTTGAATAATCTGCTTTATGTTGATGACCTGGATCTAATGGTTTATCAGAACCCTTACCAACTCTAATAATTACTTTGGGTGTCCATTCACCATCAGACATTAGTTCTAATTTATCTAAATGATTTACAAGTTGATTTGCGGCACATATTAAAAAATCCCATCTTGGATAAAAAGATACTACTCTATGACCTGACATTGCTAATCCAATACTCATACCCATTTGAGTTTCCTCCATAACAGGTGTTTCAATCATTCTATTTTTATCCAATCCTTCAATAGTTTTACTCATTGGATTACCATAATAAACAATTTGTTGACCAATGAAAATTGTGGATGGGTCTTCCATACAAAATTTCATTGATTCAGTTAGAGCATCTAAATAAGGTGTAAATTGTGGAGAACCCATATATTATGGTTTTGAATTTGGATTGTATTGATTTTTATGTTCTTTATACCACTCAATAGTTTCTTTAAGAGCTTGTTTTAAATCTCTTTTTGGTTTCCAACCTGCAGAATTTATTTTCTTTGAAGAAAGTAAACGAACTGGAATCATTGGTGCTTTGTTGTTTACATATTCAATTGGATTATCGTTTCCTTCAATTTCTTTAATCCAACCCAATACTTCGTTTACACTAAATCCTTCTCCATATGCAACATTAAAAATATTGTAAATATCGTTGTTTTCCGCAACCCAAATGAATCCATCGGCCATATCTTCAACATGAAGTAAATCTCTTACTTCACTACCATCTCCCCATACCGGAATTGGGTTCAAACCATCTGCTACCTTACGAATGTTTGCAGGAGTAACGTGACATTTCTCATAATCAAATTTATCGTTTGGTCCAAACGCGTTTGAAGGTCTTACAATCAAACATTGCATTGGGTTGTGAATCTGATGTGAGAAATAATCACATAACAATTCACCATATCGTTTCATATTACCAACTGCACCATAAATAGGAAATGTGGAAGTTGCATGTACGTTCAAATCTTCAGTACAAAACTCATCTTTCATATCTGGATAAACTGTGTTTGAGGATATAAATAAAAATTTCTTTACTCCGTTTCTCCAACTTTGTTCCATAAGATTTACATTCATCTCAACATTAGGAGTTACATGGAGAAGTGGATTTTCTTTGGTATCTAAAGCATTTGAAGTATTTGCCGCACAATGAAATACGACATCTACTCCATTGGATACTTCTTTACAAAATTTAGCATCTTGTAAATTTCCTTTATACAAAGGAATAGTTTCACATCCTTCAAAATCATTTCTCAATCCTCTACTAAAAGAAGTAGCACGTAAATTTTTGTAACCTTTTTGATGTAACAATCTTAATAAATGTGAACCAATAAAACCACTTGCTCCTGTAACTAAAATTTTATATGTTTTTTTCATAACTATTTTTTATACTCATTTAAATAATAATCTATCGTTTCTTTTAATCCATCTTTTAAAGATACTTTTTGTTTAATACCAAATGATTCTGCTCTCTCCGTACTCATTAATCTCTTTGTATCTCCATTCGGTTTTGATGGATCCCATTCAATTCGTACTTTAACACCATACATTTCTTGGTAAATTTCTACAAGTGTTTCAGCAAGTTCTTTGATAGTTACTCCAGTTCCACTACCCAAGTTAATTGGTTGTGTTAATTTTTGTTCGTATGCTTTGATAATTCCATCTGCAACATCTCCTGCGTAGATAAAATCTCTAATAGGAGAACCATCTCCCCAACATACTAATGGATGTTCTTTTTCACCAAACAATCTTTTAATTAGGGATGCAATGACAGTTGATTCAGAACCGAAATTATCGTATCTTCCATAAATATTTGCTGGTCTTACAATTGATGCTTTGTTCCAATCATAAGATACTGAATATACCTCTGCTTGTAATTCACCTAATCTTTTAGCCCATCCTGCGTATTTATCTTTTTCTGATGGGAATGTTTTCCATACATCATCTTCATAAAATACTTCTGCTGGTTGATAAACTCCAACGGTAGATGTATAAACATACCACTCAACATCTTCCAACCTTGCGGCTTCCATCATATTGGTGTTGAATTGTAACATTGGTACAAAATAATCAGCGGGTTGTTCCATTGCCCTTTTTGGAGAACCTTTTACACCTGCAATGTGAAAAATTATATCTTGTCCTTCAACAACTTTTTTACAATTTTTAAATTCTCTTAAATCTGCTTTAATAAAACGATAGTATTTATCACCATACCTTTCTAATTGATTTGTGGGTTCAACTATATCTACTGTAGTTACAATTGCACCTTTTGTAAGGCACTTATCTACCATATAATTACCAACTAAACCGTTGGCACCGGTAATTAAAACCTTTTTATTTATCATTGTAAACTATTTTATATATATATGTATTTTTTGATTATTTTAAAAAAAAAATTTTGATTTGAAATCACAAATATTTAATTTTATATGAATTTATTTATTTTTGTTTTGTCTAAATTTGTAAAATTACTTTGAATGTTAATTCCACCAAACCCCATATTTTCAAAAGTTTTACCAAATGAATATAATTTATTTACTTCGTCTACAAAATCATCATAATTTTCATGTTCAGTATTCCAAACTGATAATTTTTTAAAATTTTCATCTGAAATATGTGGCCATTGTGCAATTTTTCCAAAATACACCCAAGTTGAATCAGAATCTAATTGATTTTGAATTCTGTTAAACATTTTTTGGTAAATTAGTTTTGCAAATAATGTCATTTCTTTATAGTTGTTATTTTGAACTACAAAAGAGCATCGTAATGTATTTATTGTTTTTATTTCAGAAATAAATTCTAAATTTTTCATTAATATATCCCAATTACCATTTAATCTAACTTTATTTTCATACGTTTCTTTTGTAGCAGCATCTATTGATATTTCTACTGATTTTATGTAGGGTTGAGCATTTTTTATTTTATCCCAATTTTCTTTTGTAAATAAATTTGCGTTTGTAGTCAAATATATATCATCTAAATTAGGCCACATTTTAGGATCAAATTCAAATAAAAATTTTCTAAATGATTTTGATGCCCACGGGTCACCACTACCTGTAATTGCTAACTTTCTTGCTTCTTTTGAATATTTACTTTTAATAAAATCTGTAATATTATCTATTTCTATTATTTCATCAGGCTTAGCCATAAAAACTTGTAACCTACAAGATGGACATTTTAAATTACAACTATCATCATAAGTAAAATTTAAAGAACCCGGTCCAGAACTTATATTATTTTCATCTATTACAAACCCATCATGCATAGTATAAGGTAAATCTTTTTTATGAACAAAAAAATAACCATTTTGTTTTTGTGTATCTATCAAAGTTCGTAAATGAGGACATAAATTTTTATTACAAAAAGAATATGTCCCATCGCAAACTGATTTTCGTATCTCATTTGCTATATTTGATTTCCAAACGTCATAATTAATAGTTCCATCTTCGTTTTTGGTATATTTTAACTTTGTATCTAACCAGGAAGGACAACACATTGTTGCATGATCTTTAAAAAATTCAAGATGTTTAAATGGTTGCACACAAATATATTTTTTTAGTATATTTTCTTTACTTTTCATAAATTTTTAAAAAAATTTTCTATACTATTACATTGTAAGTTCATAAAATTTTTTTTATTATGAATACATATGTGTTTTAAATTTTGATACAAACTATTTATTTCTTTTATACTTTTTTTATTTATTTCAAAAATTATTTTTTGAACTGCAAAATACCTATCTTCTGGTGATTCAATATCATCGTAACTTTCATCCCAATAGTTTTCAAAAGTTTTAAATCCAAATTTTTTTAATTCTTTTAAATAATTTACAGGTCCTAAAACAATATATGGTTGATAGTTTAGAATTGGTTTTAATATTTTTTCAGATAAAAATAATTCATTATCGTGAAAAGATGTTTCTGTCACAATATTAATACAACAATCTAAAAAAATATCTTTTTTAAATGTATTGTTTGTTTTAAAAGTGAAATCTTTCATAAATTCAGTATCAATGTGAATTGGTAATTTTTTTTTATAAAAAGATATTTCTTTATAATCTTTTTGATACGGAAAACAATGAATTCCTTCCAAATACAAAAAACTAAATAATGAATCAGAAAAATCATTACTTAAAAAATCATGTAATAAAGAATATCTATGTTGTTTATCTATATTTCTATTAAATGATAAAAACTTTTTATTTTTAAAATTATTTAATTCATCTTCATTTATTTCTTCACTTAAATATCCCAATTCGTTTTGTGTTGTTTCAAAAAATAAATGTTTTTCTTTTGTTGATTCTTCGATAAAATGGTGATATGATTGACAAAAATCATCAGATATTTGTAAATTAGATGAAATTATTTTTATTAATTTTTCTAATTTTAAACTCTTAATTTTTTTTATGAATTCACCATATAATTGAACAGATGGTGGATCTGCCAAACAACCAATTAATAATGTAATATTGTTATCTATTAAAAATTTATACAATGGAACATCATTAATTAAATAATCAAAATTGTTTATTATTCCTTTTAAAGTTTCAGTTGGTTCAATACAAAGTATATTTTTTTTATTATTTTTAATTTTATCTAAACTTGAATATAAAAAATTTAAATAAATATAATGTGTTAAAGGTCCTTCAAAACACCAATTTGGATAATCATTTTTAAATAAAAAAATAAAATTTATATTATCTTGCATTTTTCAAGATGATTAATGATTGATTTTGAAATATATTGATGTTGTAGAAGAGTTGGATGATAGTTTCCGGTATTAGGAAATTCTTCTATAATAGAAATATGTGGAAATGTCTTTTCCCATTCTGTATAATCTTTATAAAGGTTATTATCGTATCCTATAAGTTCAATTATATTTTTATTAATAAATTCATATTCATTAAGTATTTTATTTGTATTTTTCATCCAACTACTTATAAAATATATAGGAACTTTTTTTGACCATTTTATAAAATATTCATTTAAAATTTTATTTAATATTACTTTATAAATTTTATTATAATAAAATATATTAATTTCTTCTAATGTATAATCATCAAAATTATTTAAATTTATTTCTATATTGTATTCTTTTAATAACTTAATAAATTCATTATAATATTTTTCTGATCTTAATTTTTCATAATGTAAAACCTTTTTATAAGTTGGATTTACACTCTTTGTTTCACCTAATAAAGATTTAAATATTTTAAATGGTTGATTGCCATTTTTATATTTAGTGTTTGATAGATATGACATATAATTTATAATTAGTTCATTAATTGTAAAATTTGAAAAACATGATTCACAGTTACAATCAAAATTTATGTGAATCGGTAATCTATCTAATGTGGTAAATTGATAAATAATAAATTTATTATCTAAATCATCTCTATATAAATTATCTTCAATAAGTTTTAAGGAATCTTTAATCAATACTCCGGCATCTTTGTAAGTTATTGGAATTATATTAAGTTGCTTGGATACTAATCCCGCAAATCGATTGTTTTCTCTAAATAATTCACTTTCGATTGTGCATTTATTTTTTAATGTTGGCCAATCATTTTTTAAATTTCTTTGATTTATCCAATATTCATCATTTATGTATAATTGTAAGCCCTCACCCCAAGTAAAAGAATCTCCTGCAAAAATTGCTGATTTTATTTTTTTCATATTTTAAAATACAACCCATTTTCCTGTTCCGTAATGTGGATATTTTGATTTATATTGATAATAAATCACATCATCTGGTATTTCTCTTTGAAATCCTCCCCACGTATCTAATGTAGGTGTATTTGTTGATACTCCATTATCTTCTACTACGAAATATAAAGGTAAATTAAAATTTCTTGCATATTTATGAGTTTCATAAAATATTCCGGTTTCAAATGTCATATCTCCTATAAAGCACCAAACTTTTTCATCTTTACCACTTAATTTGATAGATTTGGCAACACCCAAAGCTATTGGTAAAATTCCTGTTACAATTGCGGACGAATAAAATTTTGATATTTTATCAACAATAGTTATTGATTTACCTTCTAAAATTTTTTTCATTAATTTATCTTTTTCAACCCCATGAAGAAGAGCGTGGTAATGTGATCTCCATGTAGAAAATACCCAATCTGTTGGAGAAATTTTTCTAAATATTTTTATTAATTGTTCTTCATTTCCACTCGAAAGATGAATTGGACCTTTTATTTGTCCTCTTTCCCAATGTTTTATTACATCGTCTTCGAATTGAATTAATTCCTCTTTACTGAATTCATCTGAATCCCATCTGTCTTTGTGATATTGTAAATTTTTAATTTCCATTTCTGTCCCTTTTTGATAATATAGGATTATCTGTTGGCCAATCTATTTTAAATTGTGAATTGTTCCAAACTATTGTTTTTTGTTTATTTTCATCGTTATATTCACCTTCATAAGCCAATTTGTATAAAAATATAGAATCATCTTCCATTACAAAATGACCGTTTGCAAAATAAGGTGGTATTAGTACTTGAATTCCAGTTTCAGGTGAAAGAACAAAAGATTCCCACTTTCCAAAATCAGGTGTTTTTTCTCTTACATCTAAAACTACTAAATAAATTTTACCATGTGGACAACTTACCAATTTCCATGTTTTTTCATCCCAATGTAATCCACGAAGAACACCTTTTTTTGATTTAGAATATCTATCATGCTTAAAAAATACTCCATTGTTTCTATCCAATGCGGGTATCAATCTATCGTAATAATCTGCATGGTATGTTGTTGTAATTGAACCTCTGTATTCATGATATATAGATGGTTGCACAATTTTTACTTGTGGTAGAATACTTCCATTATAAAAATGAAAATCATTCCAATCTCTTTCTTTATAAAATATACTACGTCCTATTGCCATAACCTAAAGGAAATCCATTCCTATATTTTGATGATAAATCTTGTATTAAAATTGTGTATGTTTTTATCAGTTCTTCGATTCCGTCGTCTAAACTCCAATCTGCTGTCCAACCAGTAGATTCTAATTTAGAATTCGATACTAAATAATCTCTTTTATCAGGATCTTCATAAAAATCAGAATAAGTAATTGCAAAATTTGGAATATGTTCTTTTATTTTTTCAACTAATTCTTGTTTAGTAAGATTTGCAGAAGAAAGACCTACATTAAATACTTCACCTTTTAATTTATCGTAATTTTCTATCATATACTGAAATGTTTTTGCAACATCTCTAATATGAATATAATTTCTTTGAAAGTTTTTTTCAAATATTGTAATGTATTTATCAGTAAGTGCTTTGTAAACAAATTCGTTTACTAATAAATCCATTCTCATTCTTGATGAAGAACCAAAGACGGTGGCAAGTCGCATAGAAATGCCACCTATTTTCAAAACTTCCTTTTCGGCGTTTACTTTGGTTACACCATAGTGTGAAATGGGGTTGAGTGGACTTTCTTCAGTACACTCACCATTCTCTCCTATTCCATACCCACTATTTGTATTGGGATATACGATTCGTATATCTGTACCACCAATTATTTCACATATTTTCTTAACGTGATTATAATTTATCTGTGTTGCTAATTCTTTATCTCTATCACATGCAGGAAATCCTACAATTGCTGCTAAAGGAATTATAACATTAAATGTTGGAACTATTTTTTTTAATAAATCTTCATCTCTAACATCACCATAAATAAAATGAAAATTTTTATTATATGAATAATGAATTAAGGATGTTTGATTATACATAAGATTATCTAAAACAGTAACCTCATATCCACTATTTAATAATCTATCAGTTAAAATACTTCCTAAATACCCTGCTCCTCCTGTTATTAATATTTTCATATAAAATTTGGTTTTTCATTTTCTATAATTTTTTGAATAAATTCTTTTTGGTAAACTTTACTAGTCCATAATTTATTAAGCAATTTTTTATTAAAAACTAATATATCTTGCATTTCATATATTAATGTATTCCATTCTTCTTTTGATAAAGTACATAATTTTTTTACTATTTCTAGTACCATATTAGCTCTTTTCTTAAAATCAAATTCATTATCATAACTTTCATCCCACCATTTATCAAATGTTTTAAATCCATAATATTTTAAAATATTTAATGTATATGGATTTCCCAAAACAACGAAGGGATGCAAATTCATAATAGGCTTAGTAGTTTTTTCAGTAATAAAGCAATAATTTTTTTCAGCATTTGTTTCTGAAATTATTGAGAAATACGAATTTACATATTCATCTTTTCTACTTAAAAAATTGTGTAAATCCGAAACTAATTCTGCATCAGAATCATCAATTGTTAAAGGTATATAATTTTTATAGTTATTTTTTATATCAACTATATCATTATAATTTAAATTTAGAGGTGGATACTCTTTTCCTTTATTTAAAAATTCATCTAAATATTCATTTTCAAATAATGATATATAACCATAATCAATTAAATTATTTTTATATAACTCATTTACAAAATAAGTTCTATGTAATCTTTCCGAATTTCTATTATACATTAAAAAATATTTTTCTCTATCATTAAAGTGTATATTTTCTTGTATACTGTATAAGTATCCACTATTTTTATCAAGTATTTCATTTTTAGCAACTCTTAATTCTGAAATAAATCTTCCCGCAATAAGCAAACAATTATTATTTGAAAATAATTTTATTCTATTTTTATAAACTTTACTAATTGGTAATGTGTTTATAAAATTATTATTAGTTGATACAAAAACTTTATTTTCATGTGTAATAGAATATTTGTTTAAAAATTCAATTATTTTATCAAATAATTTAGTTTCATGTGGATACGCACCTTCTCTACTATCCATAAAAACTAATTTAAAATTTTCATATTTTTGTAAAAATTCTATTAAATTTGGTGAAAAAAAATCTTCTAATTTAAAAATATCATCAGAATAATATTCAAATAAATTATCTACATTTAAAGATTCTAAAACTACTAAATATATTTCTTTACTTTTATATTCGTCCATTACCTCGCATGTTAAAATTGAATTTGTATTTGGAGTAAATTCTAAAACATACGATGAAAAGGCTGATGATCTTACAAATTTATATATATTTGATTCATGTGTAGAAGCATAATATCCTGTAAACGATTCATCATTTACCTCTTTTAATTTAGTAATAAGATTTATTCCTATACTATATTTTGTATAACCAAAAGGAATGTAACCACCCGGCCCCTTAAAGTCATATACAAAATTAATATTAGGAATATTATTTAAATTGAATCCATCCATTTTTTATCAAACTTTACAAGATTATTACCATTATTTGTTATATCTAAAACTTTATAATCGGTTTGTCTTTCAAAATTAAACGCACATATTGGTTTTAATCTTTTTGATATGTTTTCAAAATTTTCATATACTTCAAAAATTTCATCTCTATCTAATGCTTTCGTAAAAACAGCTAATCTAGATATTTCACCAGTAAAAAATTGTCTAAAATCTTCTGGACAACTTTCCAATGGATTACTACAACCTACCCACAACCAAGCATTTGAATAATCTAATAGATCACCATCATATTTTTCAGTATTCCATGTACCATTACAATATACTGAAAATTCTTTTTCTTTTCTTCTAAAAGAAAGCCCCACTTCATACTCTTTAATAAAATCGTCAGCTTCCCAATTAACCTTTACTAAAATATCAAAATTTTTCATTGTTGATTTTGAGTAAACTTCTGCCCAATGATTAGTAACATCACTATCTGGTATTGCATCTGAAGTCCATATAGTTGCTTTAATATAACAATCAGTTAAATTTGGTTTTACTACACTTAATCCCAAGTGTAACCCATTTTTAATAATTACACCCGCCTCTTTAGTATTATCGTCGGGACTCATTGCACTCCAATCAACTTTCATTTTACATAAAAATGAAAAATCACCATCTGTAAGTTTTTTTGCTGGAAATAAACTTAAACCATATTTGCTATCAGGTGTTACAAACCAAGCTTGGTTTCCGGAAAATGTTAGTGCACTCATATTTTAATACTTTTACAAAATTCAAAAAAATCAGCTAATTCAGGAAAAGATTTTGTAAAATCAGTACCTCTTCTCTTATCATGTTCTTCAAAATATCTTCCAAAATTTGCCTGTTTTGTTAATAATTCACTTCCTGGTTTAACTGACTTCATCCAATCATATGTTCTTTTAATTTTTTGAATTTCAATATCAGAATAACCAATATATTTGTTTTCAAAAAGAGGAACTGCCAAGAAGTCAGCTAGCTGAGCTTGTTTAAAAATAGATTCTGCCCAATTTTGAGGTAATACTTGAACTGTTTGATGGGTTGGGTATCTTAAATATGATGTATCTAAAAATACAGCGGATGCCCAATATCTATCAGATGAACCATAATCTTTTTTAAGTTGATAAACACCTTCAATTAATTTATGATAATTTGGTACTGATAAAGAGTTATATGTAGACATAAATGTAAGATTAACTCTTGGACATTTTAGAAGTAATTTATTTACATTATCCCAAAAACGATTAAATTCTAATCCATGTCTTATATATTCAGCTTGTTCACCCCAAGTATCACAAGATGTAAACACAATAAATTCTTTTACTCTACCTTCATCACAAATTTTTTGTATTTTTTCAATAAATTTATCTATTAGTTTATCTGGTACTCCTAAATTTGAATTAATAGCGATACGAAGCTCTTTATTTGGATTTGGATTATTAATAATGTAATCTAATACATCCCAAGTATCTTTACTCATTAATGGCTCTCCACCTGTAATTCTAAAAGTATGTAAATCTTTATATAAATCAGGCCACCATTTCCAAAATGCTTCTACATAAGGATTGTATTCAGTTTGTTTAAAAGGCATTTTGTTTTCATCCTTATTATACTGTAAATCATTAAATCTATCAGTAGTTGGATAGGCACCAAAATTTTCAATTTCTTCCATCCATCTCGAAGAAAATGCGGGTGCACAATAAGAACATTTAAAATTACAGGCATTTGAAAATGCAACTTCAACATATCTTGGGTTATAATCAGCTCTCCAATTTAATTCAGTAATTTCTTTATAGTGTGGTAAAGACCAACTTTCAGATGATTTAAAAGTTCTATCAGAAAATCTATCTGAATTATCCTCCACATTCCAACAATAATCACATTCTTCAGGTCTACTACCTTCTAACATCTCTTTTCTTTTTCTTTTTTTATAAGATGTATTGTGAAGAGCCGATGGGTTTCTTCTGATTTCAGATGGTGAAATTGGGTGAGTTTTAGGGTGGTGGCAGGAATGTGTGTGCCCTAATTGAAGATGCATTGTTACTTGTGTCCATTTTGCTAAACACATTCCTGGTCCAATTTTATTTAAATCATCTCTTACACCTAAATAGAATGGGTTATCTCCAGCAAAAGTTTTTTTCAGTTTTCTGTTTTCCGCCTTTTGAAATTCAATATTTTCTACATTTTGATTTGTATCCATATATTATAATTTTACATTAATCATTTTTGCTTTTGGTGTTAATTCATCAATGTTTATTAATTCATATTTGAGCGAATTTATACCATCTTTTTTATAATCCCACTCACCTTGCTGCATCTGAAGAACATATCTTCTTTCATTTCTTGCAGTAGTTTCTCCTTTTGCCCATCTATCATTTCCATTTTCATCTTTAACTAATCCCTCATCTTTGTGTGGTAAACACTTTAATCTACCTGGCTTTCTGTGAGGAATAACAGTGTATGGTATTTTTATTTGTTCATTTTTTAATTCACATTTATGTATTGAACCATTTATTTCATTATTGGTTAAATCGTATGCAATAAAAGGTGAACTTAATTGTTTTTCATTATTAAAATCATAATGTAAAACTAAACCATTTATAGGTATATTATTTTGTAATTTTTGAATTTCTTCTAAATCTAATTTTCTATTCCACATCATTACTTTTGCAATATCACCTTTAAACCAACGATTAACTTCCTTTTTACCCACAGAAGTTGTTGTACCAATATACCAATCCTCTAGTCCATAACTTTTTAATCTACCTTCATAATGAAGTGGAGATGGTGTTCCTGTACCCCAACGTGAATCCGATTCTTTTCCATTTAAATAAAAATGAATATTTTGATTTGCTGTGTCAACCGAAAGCGTCACCCAACTCCATTGATTTTCATATCTTTTCATCCATTGATAAAGGTGATTTTTTTCTGAATCCCAAAGTTGTGCTGTAAAAGCCCTAGAGTTATTGTAAGATATTCCATAATCGTAACCAGGTCTTCTTATAATTGGATATTCACAAAACCTTCTCTCTTCATCACCTACTAACCATATTGGCACTTTTTCTTCTTGTTGATTTGCCCTCACCAAAAGTGATATTGTATGAGATCTAGAAGTCAAGTTTCGAAGTATTGGATTTTTATTTATTCTAATTAATGAATTCAAACCATCAAAATGTAAATAATGTTGAATTTCGTTTGGTAAATCCATATAATCTGCATTTGCATAGCCTTCTAAATAGCATCTCCAAAATAGGTCATCATCTTCCATACCCCAATCCCAATAATCGTTTGAGTACCCATTGGTTTTTAGGACTTGTTCTTTTGAGAAAATAACAGCACCACCAAAGTATTCTTCATACTTTAATTCATAGTTCATTTGTGAAATGTTGGTTGCAATATGAATTGGATTTTCATTGGGAAATGAATAATCACACCCCTCTTCGGGTATCATATCAATATCATGCCAAACTATATAATCACATCCATCTTCAAATGCATGTTTTGCTGCAATATTTTTCATTGCACCTCTATTAAATAATTTATCATCCACTTGATGACCAAAATACATTTGATAATCAATTCCTTTTTCTTCAAGATATTTTCCTACCTGTGGTATGAATTCTTTTAAATGGGATTCTCTATTTCTATATGGTACACAAACACCTAATTTCATTATATACTTACATTTAAGTGTATTATGTTGTTTTCTGTTGTTTTACTATACACACGATATTTTATCGTAGATAACCCATCTTTGTTTATCAAAGATATATGGTTTAAAACTTCATTATTAAATCTCAATTGGTTATAGCGAGTATGTTTATCTTTCCAGCGTTGACCATCAAATCCATTTTCGTCATGTTTTAAAGATTTAAATAACCCCCTTCTCCTATATGGTATTTGTATTTCTGTATTATCTGATTCTTCTAACTTTACAATCTCACAATTTATAATTTCACCATCATTTTTATTACCCGATAAATCTATTAATTTATAATATTTAATTTTATTTGCATCATAATAAATTTTTAATGAATTTGATGAATTTAATTTATTTAAATTATCGGTGGTATTTGATATTTCTAAAATTTCAGAATCAGTCAAAACATTATCCCATTGTGCAAAACTATCAATATATCCTTTAAAAAAATTTGGTATTTCTTTTCTATGTGGGTCTCCTACTCCTAAATAAAAATAAGGTTGAGTATTATATTTAAATAGTTTTTTAAATCCACCAGTTTCACCTATGTAAATACCATCTTGATATACTTTTATGATATTTGTAATTGAATCATATGTCACCATCATATTAGTTTTATAATTTGGTTTAATGTTCGAATTTACATAATATGGTTGTAATTTAGAATCAAACGAACAAAAATTATATCTTAAAAATGATGTGTAACTTATACCAAAATCATATCCAGGAATACTAAATGAAGTAAATTCATCTGATTCTTTAGTATGATTTAAATATATTTTATCTGGATAAAATGATACAAAGACACTAAAACTACTTCTGTAATCTATTGTGTTTTTGATTTTAACATAAGCATTAACTCCATTTAATTTTAATGCTGTTGTTTTGGGTTTATAATTTTTTATTTGTAGTTTTTGTAAAGGAATGAATTTTTCTTTACATCTTAAAAGAAGGTCGTTATCCTCATAACCCCATCCCCAATATTTGTTAGAGTACCCATCAATTTCTTCAAATTTATCAATTGGAAAAAGTGTTACACCACCAAAATATTCATCAAAAATAATTCGTTCTTTTTCATCTTTTTCTAATATAAAATCAGTAGAAAGGTGTATGGGAATATCGGAATAAGAATAATCTACATTGATTGGTATCATATCCACATCGTGGAATACTACATAATCACATTTTTGTTTTTTTGCTTCTTTAAATCCAATATTTAGTAGTGCTCCACGATTAAATAATTTAGCATCATCTTGTTCTACTATAATAACTACATAATTGTTAAATGAAATAGAATCAAGATATTCAACTATTGATTTTTTAAATTCTTGAAAATGTCCATAACGGTTTCGGTAAGGAACAACAATTCCTAACTTCTTCATTTAATTATTTTTTTGAATCCCCATCAATGTATTTATCTTTCCATAAAGACAAATACCATTCAAATCTTGGTCCCCATGCATCTTTATCAATTTCTTCAAACCAAATTGTAAGGGCATCGAGAGAGTTAGCAATTTTTTCTAAAGCCTTAACTTTTCTTTCTTCTAAAATTTGTGATGTTTCGTCTGTTTTTTTTGTAACTGCCATAACTTTATTTTTTAGTTTTTGTTAGTATATATAAATATATTTAAGTTAAATTTCTACAATTTTTTTTGTAAGTTTATTCCATTTTAAATAATCCCAGTGGTTGTTTCCTTGTATTTTTTCAATCATAAACTTTGGATTATTTATATCAATTTTCCAATCAAATAACTGAATTGATTCATACATTTTTAAATATTCTTGCCAGTAACTATAATCTTCTTTTGTTTCAGATATTTCCTTTAATCTTTTCAAAACAGTAGAGTCCCATTTAAAATGATGAACCTGAATAAACCCCTCACCTCTTCCTATTGGATATCTTTTTGCATGTTTTACATTATCTTTACCCCAAGAATTTTTACCATTTCCAAAATCCACATAATGCTGACCAGAGGTTACATTAACCGAACCTTTCATAACACATACTTTATTTGGACATGCACCACTCATTGGGTATCTAAAAAATCCTGCTAGTGGAAACTCTCTCCAAATGTTTGAATTATTATTTATTTTTGGAAAATTACCATTCTCTCCAATTCTGTCTAAAAAACCACCTGTTATAAAATCCCAACCATTTTGTTCACATTCTAAAATAAGCTCTCTGATTGGTTTTGGGTATATATGAAATTCATCATCATCAGAAACTATCCACCATTCATTTGGTTTTGTAGATTTTACTTCATTGTATAATTCAGTAACTTTTTCCCAATTAAATTTTGGTTCTGTTACAACTTTATAAGGTATAAAACCTAATTGTTTAATATCATCTAAAATAGAATCATTTTGATTTTGTCTATAAACAACAATATAAATTTCATCAACTATATCTTTATAATGATTAATCATGTGAGGCAACATAGTAATATTGTGACCTACAACAGTTACTAAATTTATTTTTTGCATCTTTGAATAAAAGTTAAACCAGTAGATGCCGGTTTTGTTCTTAAAATTCCATTATTAAAAAAATTAAAAACTTCCCATTTTGGATTTTGTTTTAATTCTTTTACAAAATGAGAAGGGCCATTTGCATATTCTTGATAATTTTCTAATTTAACATCATGACTAACAATATGTTCTTTTTCATAGGATGAATCAGTATCATGAATTGAAACTATGCCGTATGGATTTAAAAGTTGTGAATATAATTCAAAATCTTGTTTTACATTTTCATAAGAATGACCTGCATCTATGTGAAGGTAATCAATTTTAATATCTTCTTTTACAAAATAATTATAAAAAGCATTTTCTGTTGTTTCTAAAATAATTCTACAAGGAAAATGTTGGCGAAAAAAAGAATTTTCATCTATCCAATCTGTTTCACCGCCTATTCCATTTGATGCATCAACTAAAATAGTAGTTCCAATATCTCCATACTCTATTAACTTATTTCCTTCAAATATTTTTTGATCATGTAATTCCATTCGTGCTTGAGACATTATTCTAGGAACAAACCCGCCACCACTTCCTAAACAAACACACACTTTTGCCCTTAAATACTGAATAACAGAATATATTAATAAACCATCTCCTAAATGTAAATCAGTTGCACCATGAGTCCAACGATACTTTACAGGAAAATGTTCATTAAATTCATTTCCTTTAACATCAATATTTTTTTTAGTATTATTAGTAAAATAATCCTTAAGAAGTGCAAAATTAATAATATTACCCATAACTTGTCAGTAGATTAGTGATTAGTTGTCAGTGTCTACCCCCCTATAACCCCAATATATAAATATATACTAATATACAAAACGAAAGAATTAAGGGAAAAATTTAAATTTTTTTTTATGATAAAATTGTTGTACGAACTTTATCAATCCATTCGTTTTTGTAATCAAATTTTACCATATAATTTTTAAGTTTGTAAAACTCCCTACTCCTAGTTTCATAAGAATCTTTGAGAATTGTTCTAACACATTTATCAAATTCATTTTTAGAACTTGCTCTATATTTATAATTTATTTCAGGTGCCCAATCTGAATTTAGTATTGGTAGTTTACCATAATCTACAGCTTCAAATATTGAATATCCAAATGGTTCTTGAAAATACGCACCATGAAATATTCCCCAATTCTTAAACATAAATTGATGATGGATTTCTGGATCCCATTGGTATATATCAATATCTTTTAAAGAATACGTTGTTGAATCTCTTAAATTTTTTATATCATATTGAGATGTTAATGCATAGCCCGTATGTCCATTTAACCAATGTAAACATTTACGAGTTTCTGCTCTTGATGCAAACCCTATTTTACCATTATCAACATGAGTTGTTAAAGGTAAATTATGTTTAAATTCATAAAAATTTGGAATTCGATATGTGTAGTTTGGAAAATCATCTAAAAGTTTTGAATGATTATTTCCTATCCAAATTCTTTTTTTAAAAGTTAATAAATAATCCTCATAAAATTCAACATCAATATTTGTTTGTGTTTGTAATTGATTTAGCTCAGGAATTTTACCTAATACACCAACAATTTCTCTTGCGTATGCGTGAACAAATATTGTTTTAAATTTATCCTCGTGATGCCAAATATGTGGTCTTTTATGATAATGTGGATGTAAAACATGAATTTCTTTACAATTATCTAACCACTCTTTTGTTATATTTGGATCATCACCATGAAAATGATAAATAATTCCTTTAGGTAGAGATTCTGGTTTAAAATTTACTGGTCTTTTAGAATCGATTAATAATCTCCATGTTTTTTTAAGAGGTAATATTGGCCAAACGTAATTTAAAAAATAATTTGTCCAAATATCTGCTCCTCCTACTATACAATTACCCGCACCAGTTGTTATAAGTATTTTATTATTTCCTTTTCTTAAACCGTATTTGTTGTATAGTTTTGTATCTTCATCGGTATATTCATTTAAAATACCCGCTATTGAATCAGTATCTATTTCAGTTTGTGCATCATTCAGATAATCAATTAAGATTTCTTTTAGATTTATAAATTCTTTTCCGGTAACTTTTGACATTTATTTATATTTTTTTTTATTATTCATCTAATTTATTTTATTTAATAATTCTATGTAATTTATATACAGGTATTTCATGACTATAATATGAACCATCAATTAAATAATTGAAATTATCAATGAATTTATTATATTCATGTGCCCATATAGTTTCATCTAAATTTAAAATTTTTTTGTAAAATATTTTTAATTCTGAAAATGGTAATAAATAAAAATTATCATCTATTAAACTATCATTATTACCTGATTTAGATTTGCAAAATACATTTATTTTATCCCAATCAACGTTTAAATCTAGTGGATATGAATTTAACATTATATCATATCTTGTTAAAATTACATAATCGTAAATTATATTATCATCTAATATTAATTGTATTGTTTCTTTAAATCGTTTATTTCGTTTTTTCCAATTATTACCAATAAATGTTTCTATTTTATTATCAATTTTTTGCAATTTTATACTTTGAAATTTATAATCATCTAGTAAATTTTGTAATTTATCTGAATAATAAGTTGATGAATAATATGTAGGTATTATTTTTTTATATAATTTTTCGTTATTGTTTTCATAAGTCTGTTTATAATCTATCGATAAATTCCAATTCATCCAATGTGATAAATTAGATTGATAATGAATACCAAATAAACCAACTGCTACTTTCATAATAAAACTGATTTTTTTCCAACTTTTTGTATCAATTTATAGTATTCCAAAGATGTTGTATTTTCTTTGATATTTAAATTTAGATTATAAGGTAGTTTATTCATATAATCTGCCTTATAAAATAAACCTGAAGAAGAATCAGTTACTCCTGCATTGTGAAATATATTACAATCCTGCCATAATTTATCTGAAGATGTTCCCCAACTAAATTCTAAATTTGGATGACAAATTGTTTTATATCCTAATTTCCAAGCATTCCACAATACAGCCCACATATCAGCACACCATATTTGTAATTCGTGATACGTTTGGTCTTTTTCCTTTTTAATTTTATTTAATTCAGTAATATCCACAAAAAGTTTTTCACAATCTTCCTCTACATTATTCCAAAAATCTTCTGTAATACCTTTCATTATATATTGTGCACCTATTCCATTTAATTCATTATCTTCTATAATTTTTTCATCTATTTCCATTATTGAACACATTGCTTTTAAAATATCATCACCTTTTGATTTAATATAAGAATGAGATATATACCATCTACAATC
>Ga0194115_10001246_pt1 | contig 33046 bp, 34 predicted proteins | sample TA2MahsurfametaG_3_FD_148656 | JGI IMG/M metagenome (GOLD analysis project Ga0194115, IMG submission 148656) | Freshwater microbial communities from Lake Tanganyika, Tanzania - TA2015002 Mahale S4 surface | ecosystem: Environmental > Aquatic > Freshwater > Lake | place: Tanzania: Lake... | reverse complement strand
TTTCATGAGTAAAGTTGCTCCAAACCTATGTAAAGAGTACAGTCTAGAAAAATTTAAAGAGAAACAACCAACACAGGAAAGGGAAAAACCTAAGATGCTGTTCTCCAAGAAGCCCAAGAAGAAGTACACTATTGAGTTACCTACTGTTGCTGAATTGCCACCTAATCACGCTTGTCGTCAGTTTGTAGAGCTACGCCAGATCCCAAAAAAGATGTGGCAGCACCTGTACTACGCAGAAGATTTTGGGCAGTGGGCTCGTCGCATCAATCGTGAGTCTGCTGAAGGACTTGCTGCAGAACCGCGTCTTGTAATTCCTATCTTGGATCGTAAAGGTCATCTGGTAGGTGCTCAAGGACGCATCATCAAGGTGTCTACTGACCGTACTGCTCGCAAAAGTGTACGGTATATTACCATCAAGCCCGACGATCAAGAACACAAATCCTGGTATGGTCTGGATCGTATGGATCTAACCGGAACAGTTTACGTTGTTGAGGGCCCATTAGACTCACTGTTCATTTCTAATTGTCTTGCTACCGTGGGAATGAGTGATGTGTTTAATCCACCCAAAGAAATTCGTGACCGCTCTATAATTTATGTTATGGATAACGAACCAAGAAATTTACAAGTTATCCAAACCATGGAAAAGCTTGTACAACAACATAAAAAAGTTTGTGTCTGGCCAGAACATATTAAACACAAAGATATTAATGATATGATTATGGGTGGATTAGAACCACAAGAAATCATAAATATTATTAACGAAAATTCCGCATCAGGACTGGAAGCACAAATAAGGATCAATAAATGGAAGAAAATTTAAACCCAGAGGATAACGATAAAGAGTATGAAGAGTTCGATATCGATACCGACAATCCGCTATTTGTGTTTTGTTTTATGTTCATGGAGTATATTAAAGAATTAAATCCAGAATTATATAATAAGGCACATAAATATGCCCAAGACCATACAGATTTAGATATTGCTGATTTTGAAATTGTTTTAGAAGATGATGATATGGATGACGACGAAAGTGAAGAGGAAGATTTAGATTTAGATTATGACAACGACGACAACGAATACGAATAAATATATTGTACTTGATAAAGGACATGTTGAATATGTGGAACATATGGGCTCAGATCTTACGGTTGTCAATGCTGCTAGAGTCTCATTCGCTAAAACAAGTGAGTGGGAAACCGCAGAGGATGGTTCACATAAGCTATCACAAAGAGATCAGCGACTCATCCGATACCTTGCAGAACATGGTCATTGGACCCCCTTCGCACACCCACAAATTACGCTTCGAATTAAAGCACCCATCTTTGTACGGACGCAATTATTCAAACACAAAGTCGGTTTTACTGAAAACGAAATATCGCGTAGGTATGTAACAAACGAACCAGAATTTTATATTCCAGAATGGCGTTCAGCTCCTACAGATGGTGCTAAACAAGGCAGTTCAGATTTTATACAAGATATTGTGGTGGATGATTTAGACAGAATGTACACCCGTATCGCTTATGACAGTGTAGAAATCTATAAAGAATTACTTAAAGAAGGAGTAGCACCAGAGCAGGCACGATCTGTATTGCCACAAGGCACCTTCACCGAGTGGTGGTGGACCGGATCGCTCTCAGCGTACGCACGTGTGTTTAAACAACGAATAGATGCCCATGCCCAATGGGAAATACAGCAATACGCTGGAGCAATTGGAAAAATACTAGAACCACTTTTTCCACATTCTTGGGCAGTATTAACGGCTAAATAAACTTACTCACTTTTAACAAACAGGAGAAAAATTAAATATGCATTTACCTACACCTTATCAAGAGTTCATTCACCTTTCACGTTACTCTCGTTGGCTAGAAGATGAAGGCCGTCGTGAGTCTTGGGAAGAAACAGTGAACCGTTACTTTAACCACTTCGACAAGCATCTCAAGGAGAACACGAAGTGCAAGCTTGATAAGGAGACTCGTGAAGAACTTCGTCGGGCTGTTCTCAATCTAGAAGTAATGCCATCCATGCGTTCACTGATGACCGCAGGTGAGGCACTAGATCGTGACAACACTGCAGGATACAACTGTTCGTATGTTGCAGTAAATCGTGTTCGTGCTTTCGATGAAATTCTTTACATTCTAATGTGTGGTACAGGCGTAGGATTCTCCGTGGAGCGTCATTATGTTGATAAACTTCCTACAATCGCTGAAGAGTTTACTGATTCGGATACAACAATCGTTGTCCAAGACAGCAAGGCTGGTTGGGCTAAAGCTTACAAGGAACTTGTCTCCCTACTTATTGGTGGTCAAATTCCACGATGGGACCTATCTAAGATACGGCCTGCTGGTGCCCGACTCAAAACTTTTGGAGGCCGTGCATCTGGGCCAAAACCACTGGATGATCTGTTTAGGTTCAGTGTGGATACATTTAGAAGAGCAGCTGGACGAAAACTCACCTCCATCGAATGCCACGATATTGTCTGTAAGATTGCGGAAGTTGTTGTGGTCGGAGGCGTACGTCGATCAGCTCTTATCAGCCTTTCAAATCTTACCGATGAACGGATGCGTGATGCTAAGACTGGAGCATGGTGGGAAGCTAATCCTCAAAGAGCACTTGCGAATAATAGTGTAGTATACAAGGAGAAGCCAGAGATTGGTACATTCATGGAAGAATGGGTGTCTCTGTACAAGAGCAAGAGTGGTGAGCGTGGCATCTTTAATCGTGACGCTTGCCAGAAGACTGTAGCCAAATTAGGTGATCGTCGTGACGCATCATATGAGTTCGGTACCAATCCATGTTCAGAAATTATTCTGCGAGATCGTGAATTCTGCAATCTTACAGAAGTGATTGTTCGTCCGAACGATACTATGGAAACACTGGCTCGTAAGGTTCGTCTTGCAGCTATTCTTGGCACATGGCAAGCTTCACTAACCAACTTTCCGTATCTGTCTAGCGAGTGGAAGAAGAACTGCGAAGAAGAAGCATTACTAGGTGTTTCACTTACAGGTATTCTAGACAACGCCATGATGCGTAATATGCACGGCCTCAAGGCTAATCTGATCAATCTCAAAGAGATGGCGATCAAGACCAATGCAGAATGGGCCAAAAAACTTGGTATCAATCCTGCAGCAGCCATCACTTGCATCAAGCCCAGTGGTACAGTTTCACAACTTACCGATGCGGCTTCAGGCATCCACGCTCGTCACAACGAATACTACATCCGTACCGTTCGTGCAGACCGTAAAGATCCTCTGTGTCAGATGATGGTTGAGAAAGGCTTTACTCATGAGCCGTGTGTGATGAAGCCTGATTCGGTTATGGTGTTCTCGTTCCCCATGAAGGCTGAAGGTTCTGTTACTCGTAACGATATGACTGCTATAGAGCATCTAGAGCTATGGCTGGCGTATCAGCGTCACTGGTGTGAACACAAGCCGTCTATCACTGTCACAGTGCGTGAGCACGAATGGATAGAGGTAGGAGCATGGGTGTACAAGCATTTTGACGAGATTAGTGGTATTTCATTCCTACCACACTCGGATCACTCGTATCGTCAAGCACCGTATCAAGATTGCACCAAGGCCCAGTATGAAGAACTGCTTGCAGCCACTCCCAAAGATATTGATTGGAGTGAACTAAAGAAGTGGGAAAAGGTGGATCAAACTGTTGGAACTCAATCGTTCGCTTGTAGCGGCGACAAATGTGAACTAGTCGATTTGACCAATAATTAAGGAGATTAATATGAGTACTGAAGTATTTGCACTAATTAATTTTGTGTTTACTAGCGTGTTAGCGTTTATGATGTATCGCCATTACGTTCTTGGTGGTTTTGAGAACCAAAAAAAGAACGAAGAAATCCACCAAGAGATTCGTAATGTACACGAATCACTTGATCGTCGTATAGACGAAACTAAAGACGCTATCTGGCGTAATGTGGATCAACTACACGAAACAGTGTACAAGATCCAGGATGGACAACCAAAGAAAAGCACTAAGGGGCTAAACTCAAGAATCCCCTTCTGAAATAAAAAAAACCCGGTCTTGCGACCGGGTTTTTTATTATCCTCTAGCAGAACTCATTATTTCTGCTACCGATTTTGATGCAGTATGTATATCATGCCCCTGTGGGTATTTTGTTAGTAATCTTTTGTGATTTTCGCTAGAAGGATCAACTGCTTCTTCTTTGGTCATTTCAATACCGTGTTCTTGAGCAGCACCCATCAGTGTTATAACGTGTGGGCTTAATCTTTCTCCTATTGATTTTTGAAATTTAGAATCAATAGGACTTAATCTTCCACCAGTTGGTTGAATTGGTCCGGAGAAAGTACTGTCGCCTCTCCACATTCCACTTTGAAGACTAGATAAAGCCTTTCTTACGTTTCTTCCGCCTCTGGAAGTAAATCCATAAGCAGCTTGATTTACTTGTGCTCCTCTAGGCTCGGTTTGTTCTTCACAGAAAAGTTTCTTTTTGCCACCAATTACATTCTTTAGTTTAGCATAAAATTCTTCTTTAATGGTGCCAGCACCTTCTCTTGGTCTGTTACCTCTACCAGTACCGGGAGCAGGCTGTGGATCTGGTTTACCATCACCATCTTTATCTGCTGATTCTCCGCCCATTGGAGGTGGAATTTTTTCTCCTTGACCTCTACCAATTCCTGTACCTGGTCTTCCTCCTGTTCCTGTTCCAGGCTTTCCACCAGGACCACCTTGGCCTTTACGGCCTGGATGTTGTGGGACTTGCCCAGGAAAAGTAGGCTCTACGTTTGGTATAACTCCTCCTGCTGGAGCTGGAGTTGGAACTGGTTTTTCATCAGCAGCTGGGGTAGCTGCTGGAGCTGGAGTAGCTGCCGGAGTTGGAGCTGGGCTTGAATTTGATGTTCCGCCTAATGGATTTACACTTGGTTTTACCGGTTCTAGGCTTGGAAAATCTATGCCACCAGAAGCTTTTGGTGCTTCTGTAGCCGGTGCCGATTCGCTTTTGGGGGTTACAATATCATTAATTGTATTTAAAACAGTTTTAGTATTATTTATTGTAGTGTTTTTAGAGTTGTCGGTATTTGTAGTAGTATTCTTAGAGTCAATATTAGTACTATTATCTGTATTATTAGAATTCACATTAGTATTAGTAGTGGTAGTATTACCAGAATTAGTAGTAGTATTGCCCATAACACCAATAGAAGTACCGGTATTTACGGTATTACCTGTTCCCGAAGTGTTAACTGTCGTGTTTGTGGTTTCACTATTGTCAGTAACTTTGTTGTTATCTCCGGTAATTTGGTTCATCTTGCCACCAGAACCAATATTATAATTTGTAGTGTTAGATACATTACCACCTGCATTGTTATTACCGGAGTAATCACCACCAACACTAGCGGGACTTTGATCTTTTCCTGGCACTAGTTTTTGAGATCCTTCTTTTTTGCTTCTGAATAGGTTACCTATACTTTCAAAAGGATTAAAAAACTCATTAACGGTATTAGTCGTTTCACGTTCATGTTGAATAGTTTCATTCATAATTCCTCTGATCATAGACATTTCGCTACTTGTTGGTTTCTTGTGCATGAGTATTTCCTATAATTTTAGATTTTTTCCATTTACTGACATATATATTTATAAGATGACAAAGCTCACTGCAATCCTTTCCGCAGTGATTCTAGCCCTCATTCAAGGGTGCCAGAAAGATGCCGGTGTCTCTAAATCTTCCCTCCCCACTACAATCATTGATATTACAAAGAGTATTAGTAAACCAGATCCATTTCCTGGGTTTGATATAGCCGATAGCAATACTCAAAATAAGTATGGTTGTGTGGGGCATGTACACAATGAGCAAGGAGAATTTATAGGTAGTGGAGTTCTTGTTGCTCCTGCGATAGTTCTTACGGCGGGTCATGTGATAGATGGAGAAAAATTACAGTATTTTATAAGTGGAGATAAAGCGTATATAATTGAAAAAATTATAATACATCCTGGATATAAAGATGGAGAAGAAATAGTTCACGATCTTGGAATATTAATACTTTCGGAAGGATGTGATATACCACCAGCAAAAATGATAACCGACGAATCGGAATTGACTCAACGAGAAGCATTAACCACTGTTGGTTATTCTAAACAGATAAAGAAAATTAGTAAACCCGGAACATTCTGGTATTACGGAACCGTAGAAGAAGAACCTGAATACATGAAATTTTTACCTTTTAATGGTCATGTATGGTTTGGTGACTCTGGTGGAGCTGTATTCGAGGAAGACGGAAAACTAGCAGGAATAATTTCATCCATGATGATGTTGGACGGAATTATTGTAGATCAATCAGCAATACGAGTGGATCGTTATTATGAATGGATTGTTGATACAGTGCAAAATGAAGGGTGTTCCATTGAATAAAACACAAAAAACTTTAGTTTGTATTTGTAGTTTTTTAGTAGGAGTTCTTATCGCAAGAGCTATGGGATTTTGAATAAATAATAGTAATGATTATTGCAGGTATAGATTATTCGTTAACCAGTCCTAGTATATGCGTTTTTAATTCTGAAGAACCGTTTAGTTTTAAACGTTGTTCGTTTTATTTTTTATCAGACGTAAAGAAAAATCAAACATTGTTTCTTAATAATATAAAAGGAGAAGCAATCAATGATTGGAATAGTGATTTTTCAAGATATGAAAACATTTCAGATTGGGCATTAGAATATTTAACAGGTTGTGAACAAATTGCTATTGAAGGATACGCTTTTGGTGCTAAAGGGAAAGTTTTTCATATAGCCGAAAATACTGGAGTTTTAAAATACAGGCTCCATCAATTAGGAATACCTGTAGAAGTAATACCTCCTAGTGCAATAAAAAAACAAGCTTCAGGTAAAGGAAATGCTAATAAAGAAGAGATGTACAAAGCGTTTGTACGAGAAACTTTCATAGATCTACAAAAAATTATAAGTCCTGGAAAAAAAGATATCGGAAATCCTGTTTCCGATATCGTTGATTCTTACTTTATTTGTAAGGCTCTTTATTTAAAATTGAAGAATTAATTTTTCTTCTTTACAGCATTACGAACAGAAGCATAAAACACACGAGTACCTTTTTCTTCTCCGTACTGTTTAATCATGCTAGAAAGCATTGATTTGTGTTCTTTAGCATACTTTTCTTCTTCTGAAGAAAGTTGTTCATTTAAAGCATTGCCCATTTTATTTTGCAGCATGCTTGTTGGTGTTACTTGTTGTTTTTGAGCTTGACCTTGTAGCCAAGCTAACATTAGGTTTTTATCCATTGTGGAATTCCTTTTACAGTATTTATCCGTTTAATTGTTTCACTTCTTCAGTTTTTCCACATTCCGGACATTGTTTGATATATTTTCTCCACATCCAGATCATAACCACGGCCACAATAGGCAGATACCACAACACCCAACCCCAATTACCGCTGATTTTGTCTGCGTGCTCAATCTGGTAGTTAAACTTTTTAAGAACCACATTGCTGGTGGTGGTGTCTGGAATAATAGCAGGAGCAGTACTGCAAGCTGTTAGAAATAAACCGGTTAATGCACTGATTAGCTTTTTCATGATATCTCCTTAAGATTTGTTGGAAGCAGCAGCAGAACCAAAGTAAAAACCCACAATGCTCAACAGAATTTCACGGGTTTCAGAGGTAAACAGGTATCCGTTTACTTCCACAAAGTACTTTTTAATAGTGTCTGGCCCTAACAGATTGGTTTGAGTTGCATCTACTTCCACAAAGGTAGGCACACCAAAGAATGGAAGTATGAACGGAGCCAACATGGTGGCAAACAGTACACCAAGAACTATGACTTGACGTACACCTTTGCCTACATCTAGGGGAACTCTGGCGGCTGCGGCGTTTTGATTTTCTGTGGTTTGTTTGTTAGCGGCTATTATACGCTCAAACATCTCTTTTTGGTCTTGAGCTTTTTGAGCCATGAAGCGGAATATGAATCCAACCAGTCCTCCACCAATCAATGAAATTAATTCTGTAGGCATAACAATCCTTTCTCAATAGCTGTTATTTCTATCCGTATAGTATTTATTAGGCGGCTTACGTCTAAATATCTTTTTTCCGGTTGCTAGCACAGGATCATATCCTGCTATATTTCCAGGTTGATTTTCTCTGGTAGTAGTTTCTGTGGTGGAAAATGAGCCTCCCATGGCATTAGCAATAGCAGCTCCTTCACCTTCTTCTACTAGTCTACAAGCTAACATCTCCCTAACGATTGTTTCTGTGAATGTTTGTTTGTCACCACCCATACTTTCACATTCTTCTGATATTAGATTTAGAGCGGTAATAACACTAGTCATATTTTTGCGAACATACGGATCAGGAACTTTAAGAATTAAACGACGTAATGATATCACCAAGCGATCAAAATCGGTGAAAGCTTGTTTATCCGCAGTTGTTAATTCTTCATCGGGCTTAATTTGATTACCGTTTTCGTCTATAATTTCACGCTGATATGCTGCGGTTCTAACGAATGGAGTGGTAAGTCCTTCTAAAAACTTGTAAACACTAAAACTGGTAATAATTCTGGATAATGCGTTAGTTTTCAACGGTTTCTTCCTGTAAAATTTTCAATATCCTGTGATCCACAGGTATTTCATCTATATTTAGTTCTGGTATGCTTTTTGGAAGCATCTTTAAAAAATACAAAAATGCTTTTAGATACGAATGATATCGCTTTTCAATTTTGTAAAACAGTATTCTGGTGCATGCTTCACTACCAAACACGTTGTTAAGTATAATTAAATGGTTTAATAATAAACGGTTTTTTAAACACTTTTTAGTGTCGTATTTATTTAATAACCGTTTAATATATTTGATTCTGCTTAAGTCCTCGTAGAATTCATTCATTCCCCGACAATGCGGGTTACTATACATTTTTATAGCGTATAAAAGAAAATTTTCTTCACTCAGAGGAGCGTAAAGCATAACAAATGTATTTTAAATTAATTACCAGTTCTTATAGACTTAGCGTGTTCAGGAGTTCCTTCAGATTGAACAATTTTTAGTGTTAGTTTGTAAAGACCTGATGGGCTTTCCATCATGTCTACCACCAGGTTTAGGTGATGACCACCTAATACATCTTCAATACCGTCCGTAACTTTGAATGGTTCTTTGGTTAGATCGTGTGTGGGAGTTGTGCCAAAAGTTCCACCAAAACGCTTTAGTTGGAAAACCATTTGGTCATTTGGTGTGATTTCTGTTCTGTTATTAAAATCAAAATCCATACCAGCAAAATTTAATTTTACTCGTAACAGAGAAAGAGCTGCACGGGGATCCAGGTACTCTTTGTTTGCAAAGGTATTTAAAAATGCTTGTAGTCTGTTTATTTGTTCTTCATTTTCAATTCGGTGAACACCATAATCGCTATGGGCAGAGTTGGGAGCATTTGCTGGCCATTGACCTAAAGCTCCACCATCCATTACTTCACTCTCAAATAGTTGTTTTTTTAGTTCTTTGTACTTTTTCATGTGTGTCTCCAATATTATTTATCTGATTTCTTTTTGGTGTTTAACTCTATAAAAGTAGCCAAACGGTATTTTGCCTCTTCTGGAGTATCCATTCTACCCGGTGGTCCTTTTATAACTTTTACGTTCTTTAATTTTGATGCAATTCCGTCTCTGCTTTTTTGTCTGTCCGAGGTAAGTTTACCTTTATTGTCAGCATTAACTATTTCTTCTCTAACAAAAAATTTATTTTTAATCTGATCTTTAATCAGTAATTTTAGTTCTTCTGTTATGCTTTTTACTGGTTTGGTATCTTCTAAAAAAAGCAAATCATTCTTTTCTGGAACTAACTTTATTTTGGTATTTTCACAAACAAAATTAATTATTTTTTCGGGGGTTATTAGTCTTTTGTTTTGTTTATTTTCTATAACAAAATTACCTTTAAAAGACTTTAAAACTCCTTTTAAACTTTCTGATATAGTTTCTGCTAATACTTGTTTCCCTAAAAATTGATTTAAAGTTTCTTTGGTAAATTTTGTTGTTTGTTTGAAATTACTTGGTGAAAAATGAAGTGTGTTTTGAAATACATGTTCTTTCATGTATTTTTTCTTTATTTTTTTAACTAAACCTTCTTTTTCACAGCCACAATCTTCTTTAATTGCTTCTGTTTTTTTGGTGATTTTGGTGTTATTTTTCATAATCTACTGTATTTATCTTTTTTGTTGGGCTAATTGAACAGTAATGCTGTTATTAATTTTTCTTATTTCTTGTGTTGCGTAAATTTGGTCTATTCTTTCTGCCTTTATTCCACTACACCATTGAACTATAGTAAATCCTGTAATTTGATTGTTTATTTTTATTGGCAACACAGAAAATGCTTCAACATTTCTGGACTCAAAATACTGTTTCACATAAGAGTCTTTTAAGTCTACAGTAAAATGTACTTTAGGATTATTATCGTTGATTAATAGAAGTAATGGCAAAAACATTGAACACAAGTATCCTTGTATTCTTTCTCCATCAGATTCTATGCCTTTTTCTACAGATTCGTGAGTTAAACTAAATTTTCTCATGGATATTCCGTCTATAAAATATTCACCATTATGAAACTGTATTACTTGAGCTCTGGCTGCATCTGTAAGGACGCGTAATTCTGTAAGCAATTCATGAATTTCGCTGTGAATCACTATAAAATTATCATTAGCTGATATTTTTTTTATCTGTTTCCAACCACGGATACCACCTAATATTATTGCAGTTGTTATTGCAGCAATTATGGTCCAATGTTCAAATACCTTTGTAAAATCTTCAGACAAACTAAAAATTCCGTTTTCCATGATAAACCTTTATTATTACTTCTTATTTGGTTTGGTAGTGTCTTCGGTGTATTTCTTGCTTTTAGTTAAAACAGGTGTTGTCCCTGCGTAGGGAGTATCTTTTATTAGTTTTTTTACTAGTTCGGAAGTGCCTTCAAATCCTGCACCATGATCTTCGTTCATGCTACGATTTTTTGATTTTGACAACACTCGTAAATTGCTGTCACCATTATTTTGCGGATTTCCGTCTTCATGATGCACGTCTTTACCATCGCCTTTGCTTACTTTGCCTTCATCTTCCATTTTACGACGAGCCATTACTCGTTTGCTGCGATTAGCTCTTTGTTCAGGTTTGCTGTGGTAGTTGTCGTATTCTTTACGATAATTTCTTTCAATTAAAATATTAAATTCTTCTTTGATATATTTTAATGCTTGTTCTCTTGGTAGTTCTCCATTATTCACCAAGTCTACCAGGTAATCATTAATCATTCCATATTCTTCTAAAATCTGATCTGCACCTTTTTCAATGATATTTTCTTCTTGACCAGAAGTATCAAAAGTTTTCTTTACTGGTATACGTAATTGTTTTTCTGTTTTAGAATACGGATTAATTGTTACGATTGTATCGCTGTCGCTATCGTTATCGTAGTATTCAGAATAATCTACTGGTGTGCTGTACACCATATCTGAAAGATACAAATTAAAGAATTGCATGAAGTTTATGGGATTTGCTAGTTCTGTTATTTTTTCTAATTCTGAAACAAAACTAGCAGGATTATCGTTGTTCAGCACTCTTTCTTGATACATTAAATCAAATGAAGACGGTGTTTCTGTGTTCTCTGTAAACTTTGCACTCAAATAAGTTTGTTTTGATTCTGCTAAAGTTGTAGCAAAACTTGCACTCATGGGGATGAGTTTTGCATTTGTTCCGTCTTTATTAACACTTATAATCATGTTTGCAGTGCCTACACCACCATCAAACTTAATATTTCCTGTGAGACACTCTAGTATAAATGCACCTTTAAGATCATCGTCTATATTAAATAAATCTTCTACTAATTGCTTTGCACGATTTTTAAATATATTTTTGTTGTCTTGAAATTCTAATTTCTTTTGTTTATCTCTTATTATGGTTGTTCTGCCGGTTTGAAACGAATTTTCATCTCTATAGCTGATTGGTGCTTTAGACATAAAAACTTCACGCACTTCTTTGAAATAGTCTTTTAGTAGTAGAGAAAACATGTTTATTATTGCTTCACCATTTTCAGTATTAATTAATAAACTTAATATTTGATTGGGCTCACCTTTGTTTCCTGGTCTAATCTGATGACCTACTTTAATACCTACACCGATTTTTTGTTTTCCTTCGGTGCCAATCATTGTGGCTGCTGGGCTTGTCACTGGTGTGCCTGTAAGTTTACTCCACAATTTACCGGTTTTAACTGCTGGTGGTAGTAATTGAAATTTCATACCACTTAAACTAGGAGACGAATCTATTAAACTATTAACAGCACGATTAACAGAATCTGCAAGTGTTCTGCTTGTGGATAAGAGTTGTGATACTTGTGGTGGTAATTCTTCATTTTGATTTAATCCAAAAGCTATACCTGATACAAGATCTACTCTTTGATGGTCCCAGTCTGGGAATGTTGATAATTCGTCTGTAATTTCTTTTCCGTCTCTAGGAACTCTTGGAGTTGGTGGTGGAGGTAGTGCTAATGCTTGTTGATCTGAAGAGCCTGATGATTCTTGTGATTTTGGAGCAGTTTCGTTTTCTTTTTCTATTTTGCCTATCAGCCTCATTGAAGTTTTAGTGTTCATAAATTCAGCTTTTTTAGAAACACTTATAAGATCAGATTTAGATACTGGTCCTTTGTCAAATTTACCAACTCTTCCTTTTAGCACACGGTGAGTTTCAGAATTAAAATCTTCTGTTGTTATTATTTCTAATTTGCCTATTTTTGTATTTCTAACAATGATCACATCAGATAAACCGGCTTGTTTCTTTTCTTTGCGGGTTTCGCGTTTACGATCTCTGTCTTTATCTGCAGGATCAACCTCTGGTCTCATTTTTGATTTTTCGCTTTTAAGCGGATTAGAGGCTTCTGTTATTTTTTCTATAAATGTATTTTGTAATTTATTTTTAAATTCTTCACCAAGACCCATCATTATACCTTTTGCTTTAGCTTGCGCCAATTCCATTGCTTCTTGTGAGCGTTCACGCCCTATTCTGATAGCATTAGTTCGGTTGTCTCTTCGGCGCTTCATCATAATTTCTCGTTTTTTCTTTTGATATGGAATATTAACTTCAAACAGATTTAGCGATTCTGCAAGAAATTGCGAGTATTCGTCGGGATTAAACCAGGATGGTAGATCTGTCATGTGATAAAGTTATTTATGGAAAATTATGATTTATCTTCTGGCTGGATACGTTCTACCGTGAATCCTTTAAATGATTTTCGTTTTTTACTAATAACATCATACATGGCAGAAGAATTAATGCTTCGATCTCTACAGAATCCTTCAAAGTTGTCTGTAATATATTTTATGCCTTCTTTATCTGTAAAAATGTAGATTGTTCGCTTCTTTTTGGGGGTTGCGAACTGTATAATCTTTTTAATTCCTGATTCCCAGACCCATCCTTTGGCAGTTCGTTTAAATTCTCCACCATGTTTTTCCAAAAATTTAGCTCTATTTTGGATTTGTTTTGAATTTTCATTAAAAAGAGCCCATTCTCTGGTATTAGGTTTATTCACATTGTTTAGGTTCATATTCATCTCTCCATTCTTTTATAGCTACAGCCAAATCTTTTTTATAATTTTTGGTATCTTCTACGAATGTTTGTACAGTTCCATCATCACAGGTTATCAGAATAACAATCTGAGTGATTTTTTCTCCGGTTCTTTCGTGCCACATTTCTGCATACGCAGTAGCTTGTAAGAAATAGTTGTGGATATCGTCTTTTCTTTTGGGTTTAGTACTGCCTTTAAAATCTATAACACTAAGCACTTCATCATACTCGGCAATACAGTCTACTCTACCGGCTAAACGTAAAGGTTTGCTCCATAAAAATCCTTCTATAGAACGAACATTATCAATTTTATTGATTTCAGTTTGGAGCTGACAGAACAGATCTAAGGTATACGGATCTTGATTATTTAAAAATTCTACATCATTCAGTACATATTTTTCAATTAAACTATGTAATTTAGTTCCCCGATTTCGGGTCCTGATGGCCTCTTTTGGATTATTTTTTCTCCATTCTGCAAAAAATTGATTCTTTTTCCAGCCAACAACGGTGGTTACACTAGGAAATTTGCCGTCTGGGGTCTGGTAAAATCCATCAACCCGCTCGCCTTGTTCTAATTTTTGAAAATTATGTGTAAAAGTTTTAGTTCTCATAATTTAAATGCTATTATATGTAGGTGGGTTAAAAGTATGGTTATATAAATAATGGCATGAAACCAATTACACCAGCATCTTATCAAGATATGTTTCCAATAACCGCAGGAACCGGAGTTGTTCCTCCACACCGTGCTTTATTTTTACAATGTACTACTGTTCCTAACTCCATAGGTTTAATATTTCAGGATGGTACTGGAGTAACACTAGGAACCATGGGTGCTACACACACCACACAAATACTTCCCATAACCGTTAAACAAGTAATATCGCTTAGTGGTATTACTTGTTCCGGAATGATCTGATCAATACGGTAAGCTTTGATCGTCTTTTTCTGGTTCTTTGCGCTTAACCACATCGTAGAATCTAACAGATTTCAAACCACCTAGATACGCTTTAGGATTTGTCCAATCTGTAACTCTGTTGTAGAATTGATCTTTCTTGGGCTCTATCAGTTCTCTGCTTTCATCTTCCGGAACTCCTCTTTCTTTTCTAGACAAAGAAGAATCTCCCGACAGCTTTAAACGCTGTTGTATTGTTGGAGATGTTGCAATAGTAACAGAGTAGTCTCCACCAAAACTAGGAACTGTTCTTAGTGTAGGAGTGTAAGATGGAGTTCTGGGTTTAGATTTTGTGGGATCGTATAGCGGCGTTTCAAATTTATCAACTCTTTGCAGAATATCAAATCCTTCTAAAAGTTCTTTTTTAGAAATCTTCATTATTTACCTTTCATTTTGTTTTGAGTTTTTCTTTGTATTCTTTTGAAATAACTAGAAATCTCTGTGCCTTTGGCATCGTATACACGGAAATTTTTCTTTCCGTAAATTGCACGCTTTACACCACGTAGAGAAGATGCAAAAATCTCTACTTTTTTGCCGCCTTCTTGAACAACCACAATCTTATATTTTTGCTTTTCGGACTTCTTTTGAAGAGACGATTTAGGATTGTAAATTCCTTCGTAGATGGGTAGCACACCGTAAGATGCAGCGCGAAGTGCGGGATAACGAACATCAGTCATGGGAGAAATCGGAGGTAGTTCTATTTCGGGTTCCATGCGTCCTGTTTTTCTCTTTTCTGGTTCTTCTGGTGCCGGGGCTTTTGCTCCTTTTAATCCACCATATCCCACAGGAATTCTGGTGGATACGGAAGGAGTTACCCCTGTTATTGGTTTAGGAGCTCCAGCAAGTTGTAGATTAGTTTTTAGCGCTGGTTGTGTGGCCAATTGAGTTTGTGTTTTAGTTAATATTTTTGTTTCAGTGGCTAATTTGGGAGCTGTCTGTGTTTTTGTTAACAAACTTAAAGCTAGTTTTGTGGTAGTCTCTTGTTTTGTTTTAGTTTGTGTCTGAGTTTCAAGTGCAGTTTTAGTTTTAAGTGCAGTTTGAGGTGATGTTTGTAGTTGTGTTTGTGTTTCGATTTTTGGAGCAAGTTCAGTTTTAATATCTGTCATCACATCTTTGGCTGTATCAGTTTTAGAAGCGGTAAGATCTGCAACTTTAGGAGCCAGTGTGTCAATTTCTGTAGTTTTTACTTCATAGGCAGTTTCTTTGGCAGGTGCCGGAATAATAGGTTTAATTTCTTCCGGTTTTACTTTTTTTACTTCAGTAGTTTTTACTTCTGCTGGTTCTGCAGCAGGAACAAGTTTTGAAACATCTGTTTTTGCCAGATCTACTTTAGGTGACATTTCTGCCATTTTTTTCTCTAGATCTGCAAAGAATATTTTTCTTAGTGCAGTGTCAACTTCCGGTTCTGCATATTTTACGGCTTTTCCAATAAGATCAGGAATTTCTGGGGCAAGTTTCCCTAAAAACTTTCCTACATGCTCATCCAATTGAATCAGATTAAGATAATTATCTGTGCTTTCTCTCATGTATCTATTATTAATCAAAGAATCCCATTGACTCATATGTTTGTGAATGCCTTTTCTGGTTTCTTCTGGAGAAAGTGACGGAACATTTAATAATCGTTTTAATTCTTTTTCTTCTCTGGCTTGTCTTGCTGCAGGAGATTCTAAACCTGCAGCTTGTAATCCGGCCATGGCGAGACCTAAACCAGGCATGGTTAAACTAGCTAATCCTCTGCCACGTTCTTGTGTTTGAGCTTCTTTTTCTGTAGGCGTTGCTGCTTGAGCAGGATCTGATAGTGCGAAACTTGCTAGTACGGCAGCAGGACCAACAACGGGCATAAGTTTGCCAGATTTTAGCGCCTTTCGCACTTTGTCTTCTAGATATCCACCGGCAATTCCTCCTGCAAGAGAACTTGCAGCACCAAGAGCAAGATCGTCTGATATTTTACTTCCAAAAACAAATCCAGCTGCTGATCCAATTGATGCTCTCGATACTGCTGGTTTGCCTCTCATTTTGCTAAAAGCATTAAACACCGAAGAGGCTGCCTTGTCTCCTGCAGCCGCTCCAGCAATTTCTGCTGTGGTTTTTAATACAGGACCAGCACCCATATTTTCAGCATATTCTCCTGCTATATTTTGGCCAGTTGAGGCTAAAACCCCAGCTCCTATTGCTCTCCCTAGTACTTTAGGGACTACTTTAATGCCTCTTCCTATTTTAGACATTATTCCTGGGGTGTCTTTTGGTGGTGTGGAGGATGGAGTTGGGCGTGGAGTTGGAGTTGGGCGTGGAGAAGAAGAACTAGGATTCCGATTTACACCACTTCGTCCCGGTCCTATTAGTCTGGCGTATGCATCAGATAATATTTTCCATTCGCCGGGTGAACCGCCCATATCAGGATGCATCACTTTAGCTTTTGTTCTGAATGCCTTTTTTATTTCGTCTAATGAGGCTCCTTCTGGAACGCCCAACACATTATGATCTAGGTCTTCAAACAAAACTCCTAGTATAGAAGAAAAGGCAGAAAGATGTGATTCATTTACCTCTTCGGTATTGGATGCGATATCATCAGCAAATATTTCTAGACCAAACAGTTCATTTATTTTTTGTGAAAATTCTGAAACAGTAGGATAACAGCCATTGAGTTGTTTCCAACCCATGGCTGATTCCATTAGTGAATTTTTAATTGTGGATGACGCTTTTAGCTGTGTATACCTGTTATTCTTCATAACAAGTATTTATCTATATTTTACTTTGCTGGAAGTACCAAACGCAATGGCCAGTTCCTAAAACTGTCATTATTTCCAAACAGAACCCAGTCTTCCACTTTCAGGGGGTCATACGACCTCCACGTACCATCTTGCAGGTTTAGGGTGTAAACACTACCCGAAGCCGCCAACTTTCGCCAAACCGCCAAAGACACATTAGTTTGGTGAGAATCAGAAATAATAGTGTATCCGTTATTGGCCAGCCAACGATAAATGGCTGGTGCCAGACCTCGACCAATATAATCCTCGTGGACTCGAATACGATCCATCACATAGATATTACGACCCCACGGAAGTGCACCTTGTGGAACAGGTGCAGCAACCAGACGACAAATCAAAATTCCTTCCTTTCTGGTTCCCACAGCAATAATCATTCCGTTTCCTTGGCCTGTACGAATTTTCTTCATACAGATCATTAGACCCTCCAGATCTCCTGAACCTCGATACTTAATTTCTTCTCCTTCGAGGCTGTTGTATTCCTCAAAATTCGCCTGAAAAGCGTTTTGGTGCGAGTTGTCAATACGAATAATAGGTGTAAGAATCATGCTGTTAATATACTCCTAGAAATAAAAAAGTCAAATGGAAAATTTAATTTTCATAAATATTAGTGATCGGGCTGAGTTGGTCGTAGGGACAGTCCTCAAAGCGAACTACGCCATTCATGCTAAAAAAGGAACTTCGCTACCTTTCGGTCGTCATAGGGCAGAGAAGAGTTTAGACTCTTCTTTGCTTTTTTATAAATATAATGTATGAATCTACACGAAGTATACAGAAATTCCGGATTAGGTAAATGGTTTCACGGAGAAAGTGCAAATAAAACTCCCGGTTGGGATCGTTACAATTCTGAAGGAAAAATAGTAGGCGAGTGTGGAGACGCAAAAAAAGGTGAAGCGTATTCTGCGTGTCTTTCCAAACAAAAAGCAGAAAAATTAGGAAAAGAAGGACGAGCTTCTTTCGTTAAACGAAAACGAGCAGCACAAAGTGCAGCCGGTCGTGGTGAAAAAGGTTCGGGAGAAAAAGGGAAAAAACCAATTAATGTTGATACAGGAGCATCAAAAATGGAAGAATGTCATGAATGCGAAAACGATCTAATTCTTGAAGGCAAAAATAAACCAAACGATCCGGAAAAGTGGAGTGCTTGCAAGTCTGCAGCAAAAAGTAAGTTTGATGTGTATCCTTCTGCATACGCAAACGCATGGGCTTCTAAATGCTACAAGAAAAAAGGTGGAACTTGGAGATCTATTAAAGAAGAAACACAAATGGACGAAATCAAACAAACAATTAAAGAAAATATCATTTCTAGTTTTATGGAAAATGCCAAACCAGAATTTGCTCCTCGCGGTGCAAGTAAACAACGTCCGAAGAGTTGGGATAAAGGCACAAAGTCTGGTTCTGAAAAACGAAAGATGCGTGAACAAGGCAAGCGTGAAGCTCGTGAGATGAATGAAGGTTGGGTAGACGATGAATCGGGTGCACAAGAGCGTTTGATTCGTTCTGGAATGGTTTCTCCAGATACCAGCTATTATCGCGGTAATCGTACAGGCCAGTACAGACCGTATGAAGGACAAATTGCTTCCCAAACTGCTTGGGCACAAAAAAATATTCATCCAATTCTTAAGAAACACGGAATGGAAGAATTTGCTGCCAGAACAAGCGAACATGGGTATCCAGCAGGACTAGAAGTACAAAGCCATCCTAATTTTAGAGCATTTCTTAATGATTTCATAAAGATTCACACACAACACAACAGAGACTTTTGGAGTCGTGAAAATCGTGCTTCTCCGTATCACTGGCCAGCAATCAAACACGCTAAACAAGAACTAGAGTATTTAAATAGAAGAGAAGCAAAAGCAAACGGAGATTTGAGCGAAGGACAATCATGGGGTCCAGAATTTGCTGGATCGTCTCAAGATGATGCTACTGCTCGTGCATACGAAGAACAAGGCCGTGAAGCAGATATTAATTCTACTCCTGTTTCTCACAGCGAAATGGTAGAAAAAATTCAAAAAGCACACGACGCAGCAATCGCACACGCTTACACTGCTGCTACTATGGGTAAAAAGAAATTAACACCAGAACAAATGCACGATACTTATCACGAACACTTTAAAAGAGTAATGGGTAGTTCTGATTGATTAAACTTTAAGTTTATTCCAAAGAGCCTTACAAATAAAGTAAGAGTCTACGATGTCGGAAACTGGGTTTCCGACATCTTTTTTTCCGGGGCTTATAACTTTTTGTAGATCTACAAACGTTTCTCGAACGAATGCTTTATACATCTCTTCTTTATTTGCATTACCCTTACCTGACGCCTGTTTCTTGATGGCACTGGGTGGAATAACTTCTACGGGTATGCCTGCTTGATGTAGTCTATATTTAAGAACTCCTGTATTTTCTGCAATATGAAACACTTTACCCTTAGCACCGAACGCATAGCCTTCTATGGCTATCTGTTCACATACTCCCAGATGTTCCATAGCCCAATCTGAAATATTTTCGTATCGTGAAAAATCTGTGGTCCAATCGTGGAACGCTTCACCGTAAATATTATTTAAAAACATGGTTTGATTTTTCTTTACGTCTGAAAGAAAAAAGAAAGAACAGCGTTTAAATGTAAACGGCTCATCCGAATTAAAAACGCAGATACTGGGACTTGTTAACGAATAATCTACACCTGCAATTAACATGTATAATATGTATTCAGAATCCCATAGCTCTAGCAAGCAGAACGCCTACCAGAAAACTACAAACACACACTAAAGTTTTTTGTGTTTTATTCAAAGGAACACCCCTCATTCTGAGCAGTGTCCACAATCCAATCGTAATACTTGTCTACACGTGTGGCAGACTGATCCACAATCGTAGCGTCTACAATCATCATGGAAGCAATAATACCTGCTAGTTTTCCGGTTTCTTCAAATACCGCACCACCAGAATCACCAAACCACACATGACCATTCACAGGAAGAAATTTCATGTATTGTGGTTCTTCTTCCACGGTTCCATAATACCAGAATGTTCCAGGTTTGCTCACTTTCTTAATTTGTTTAGAGTATCCGACTGTTGTTAAAGACTCTCGTTGAGTTAGCTCAGACTTATCGGTTATCATCTTTGCTGGCGGTTCATCACATCCTTCCGTTAATATCAAGATTCCTAGATCGTGAACTATTTCTTCGCCTGTTTTATAACCGGGGTGCAATATGACTTTTTCGATTATATACGCTTTGTCCCCGGTTATAAAATATTGTAATTGCTCGCCATCTATAACATGGCCAGCTGTAAGAACTACTGCAGGAGCAACAAGAACTCCACTGCCTACGAATTCTCCTCGCTCGTTACGTACTTGCCCCACACAACCATACTTATTTTGAGTATTGCTGTTGCTTATATCAAATCCCGGAAACGGGTCTGGTTTACTAATACTCTTAGGAATTTCGACGGTTGCAGTGGGGAGGGGATTTTTGGAGACACTGGTATCTTTCTGGCATCCGTTAAGGAGGGCTAGAATCACTGCGGCAAAGATTGCAGTGCCCTTTGTCATTTCATAAATATTTATACCAAAAAACGGAAAAAATATAAATAATTTTGGAAAAAGAGATAACCATGAATAACCTACCGACCAACGACGAAATGAATATTATTAGACACATAACCAGATCTGTGCCATCTGCTCAAACTACTGAACTAACAGAATCTCAGCTACACGAGCTTGCTTCTTTAACAGAAGAACAGATACAAGAACTACTGACAGAGGGAGGTCGTTTAGAAGCTTTCTTAAAAATGATAAAAGGTCTAGCACAAAAACTAAGACCTTCTGCTAATGTGGAACTGCCACCATTAAAACCAGTTTTACCTGCACCCAGTCTACCACCATCGGGCACCATAGTTCCTAAAGGATTTGGAGTATGGGAACCTATTCCACAACCCAAAGCACCATCAAATCTTGCTAGTGGTTTAAAGGATCTGGGAATAGCTGCGGGGCTAGGAACTTTAGGTTATCTTGGTATGAGCAAGAAAAAAGAACAATCCAGTGTTGCTCCCGAAGGCTTAGGAGTATCAGCAAGTAAAGCCGGGACTGCCAGAGCAGAAGCAGAAGAAGCAGCTGCCAATGTTCCTGCAGTCGCTCCTTCAACACCCGCACCTGCACCGGCTAGAGTCCCAACTCCAGCCCCAACTTCTAATTTTGTTGTTGGAAGAGCCAGAGGAGAAAGCGTTCCAACCAGAGCAGACGAGCCAAACATTCCAATTCCTGCACCAGCAAAACTACCAGAACAACCTATGGATGCTGCTGCAACCGCAGCAAAAATGCGTTCTGATCGTTTTGCCGCAGAAAAGCAAAAAGCTACCCCAGAACAAATAAAACAAGTAGAAGATAATGCAAAAAGATACGGCGTAGAACCATGGACACAAGAGCATTACGATGCTGTTGGTAAGAGCATTGAACAAAGCAAACAAGCTATACAAACTGCTCAAAAAGATCTAGAGGCTTCACAGGCAGCTCTGGCAGCAAGACGAACTCCTGCCAGTACCGCTCCCACAAAAGCACCAGAGCAAGGACGAGACACTTCGAACATTGTTCCGGGATCTCAAATGTGGGGGGAACTCTCTGCAGCAGAACGTAAAGCCATCAGAGATCGTTACGCTAAAGGTGAAGGCCCATCAATTAGTATTCGTTACAATAAAGAAACCAATAAGTTTGATGAACCAGGTTATGGCGATCAAGGCCGTTATGCTGATATAGTTAAAGCTCTAAATGTAAACGAATCTGTTCTTTCGTATTGTAACTTTATAAGTGAAAATTTAGGAGTAAATCTTAGAGGATATAAAGCAACAAAGAAAGATCAAAGAAAAGGTAGACTATATCAAAAACAACTAGAAACTCGCCCCGAAATGAGTTGGAGTGGCGATTCTGCTAGTGTGCCGGATCTTCCTAAAGCGGATAATCAAGCAAAATCTGGTGTAGATCCAGAAACATTTGTGAAGCAACATGTAATTAACATGATGACTAATGCCCAAGAAAAAGGAATTAAGATGACTCACGGGCAAGCGCACAGTGCAGCTTTAGATCTGTTAAAACGACACATGGCACACGACTAACAAAAAACCCGGTCTTGCGACCGGGTTTTTTTATTTCAGAAAGGGATTTGTGAATTGCGTCCGGTAGTTTTCTTCTTAGGAAGTGCTTCAGTGATACTGTTCATTTCGCGATACATGTCCATCAAATCACGGTTTATGCGATTTTCAAAATTGTCTAAACGACCGTTCACAGACTCCATTTGATTGCGCATTTCTTGATGAATTTCTTCATTTCTTTTTTGGTTTTCAAAACCATTAAGAACGTAGTAACGATACATCATAAACGCTAACACGCTAGTAAACACAAAATTAATCAGTGCAAATACTTCAGTGCTCATAACAATCTCCTTAATTATTGGTCAAATCGACCAGTTCACATTTGTCGCCGCTACAAGCGAACGACTGAGTTCCAACAGTTTGATCCACCTTTTCCCACTTCTTCAGTTCACTCCAATCAATATCTTTGGGAGTGGCTGCAAGCAGTTCTTCATACTGAGCCTTGGTGCAATCTTGATACGGTGCTTGACGATACGAATGATCTGAGTGTGGTAGGAACGAAATACCACTAATCTCGTCAAAGTGCTTGTACACCCATGCACCTACCTCCATCCATTCGTGTTCACGCACAGTAACAGTAATACTTGGCTTGTGTTCGCACCAGTAACGCTGATACGCCAGCCATAGCTCCAAATGCTCTATAGCAGTCATGTCGTTACGGGTAACAGAACCTTCAGCCTTCATGGGGAACGAAAACACCATAACAGAATCAGGCTTCATCACACACGCCTCGTGAGTAAATCCTTTCTCAACCATCATCTGGCACAGAGGATCTTTACGATCTGCACGAACAGTGCGGATGTAGTACTCGTTGTGACGAGCGTGGATACCTGAAGCCGCATCGGTAAGTTGTGAAACTGTACCACTGGGCTTGATGCAAGTAATGGCTGCTGCAGGATTGATACCAAGTTTCTTGGCCCATTCTGCATTAGTTTTAACCGCCATCTCTTTGAGATTTGTCAGATTATTCTTCAGACCATGCATATCACGCATCATAGTGTTATCTAAAATACCTGTAAGCGAAACACCTAGTAGTGCTTCTTCTTCACAGTTCTTTTTCCATTCGCTTGACAGATACGGGAAGTTGGTTAGTGAAGCTTGCCATGTGCCTAGAATAGCTGCAAGACGAACTTTACGAGCCAGTGTTTCCATGGTATCGTTAGGACGAACAATCACTTCTGTAAGATTGCAAAATTCACGATCTCGCAAAATAATTTCTGAACACGGATTGGTACCGAACTCGTATGATGCGTCACGACGATCACCTAATTTGGCTACAGTCTTTTGGCATGCATCACGATTAAAGATACCACGCTCACCGCTCTTGCTCTTGTATAGAGATACCCATTCTTCCATAAATGTGCCGATCTCTGGCTTCTCTTTGTACACTACACTATTATTCGCAAGTGCTCTTTGAGGATTAGCTTCCCACCATGCGCCAGTTTTAGCATCACGCATCCGTTCATCGGTAAGATTGGAAAGGCTGATAAGAGCTGATCGACGGACGCCTCCGACCACAACAACTTCCGCAATCTTACAGACAATATCGTGGCATTCGATGGAGGTGAGTTTGCGTCCTGCTGCTCTTCTAAATGTATCCACACTGAACCTAAACAGATCATCCAGTGGTTTTGGCCCAGATGCACGGCCTCCAAAAGTTTTGAGGCGGGCACCAGCAGGCCGTATCTTAGATAAGTCCCATCGTGGAATTTGACCTCCAATGAGTAAGGAGACAAGTTCCTTGTAAGCTTTAGCCCAACCAGCCTTGCTGTCTTGGACAACGATTGTTGTATCAGAGTCAGTAAACTCTTCAGCGATTGTAGGTAGTTTGTCAACATATTGTCTCTCCACTGAGAATCCTACGCCTGTACCACACATAAGAATGTACAGAATTTCATCAAAAGCACGAACACGATTCACTGCCACATACGAGCAGTTGTATCCTGCAGTATTGTCACGATCTAGTGCTTCGCCTGCGGTCATTAGCGAACGCATAGAAGGCATGATTTCTTGATTCAGGACTGCCTGACGAAGTTCTTCACGAGTCTCCTTATCAAGCTTGCACTTCGTGTTCTCCTTGAGATGCTTGTCGAAGTGATTAAAGTAACGGTTCACTGTTTCTTCCCAAGACTCACGACGGCCTTCATCTTCTAGCCAACGTGAATAACGTGAAAGGTGAATGAACTCTTGATAAGGTGTAGGTAAATGCATATTTAATTTTTCTCCTGTTGTTTAAAGTGAGTAAGTTTATTTAGCGGTCAGTACTGCCCAAGAATGTGGAAAAAGTGGTTCTATAATTTTTCCAATTGCACTGGCGTATTGCTGAACTTCCCATTGAGCATGGGCGTCTATTCGCTGTTTAAAGACACGAGCGAACGCTGAGAGCGATCCGGTCCACCACCACTCGGTATAGGTACCCTGTGGCAATACAGACCGAGCCTGTTCCGGAGCAACCCCTTCTTTTAGTAGTTCTTTGTAGATATCAACACTATCGTATGCTATACGGGTATACATTCTATCTAAATCATCAACTACAATATCGTGTATAAAATCTGAACTGCCTTGTTTAGCTCCATCTGTAGGAGCACTACGCCATTCTGGAATATAAAATTCTGGTTCGTTGGTTACATACCTACGCGATATTTCGTTTTCAGTAAAACCGACTTTGTGTTTGAATAATTGCGTCCGCACAAAGATGGGTGCTTTAATTCGAAGCGTAATTTGTGGATGTGCGAAGGGAGTCCAATGACCATGTTCTGCAAGGTATCGGATGAGTCGCTGATCTCTTTGTGATAGCTTATGTGAACCATTTTCTGTTGTTTCCCACTCACTGGTTTTAGCAAATGAGACCCTAGCAGCATTGACAACCGTAAGATCTGAGCCCATATGATCGACATATTCAACGTGTCCTTTATCTAATGTTGTTATTTTATGCATAAATTATAGAAAATCTTTTATCAAATGTTTTTAAATCTTTATTAGAAACTAAATTATCACCGGAAAGCACTATCTTTTTTAAATTATTTTTCATTTCGTCTATCAGTTCATCTGTCGGATCAGCATATTTTTGAAAAGATAATTTAACACTACCAACAATTTTTGGTATTAAACCATCCGGCAAATCATTGTCTTTAGCATAAAAAGTATTTATTTTTGCCCAATAATAATATTCTGCATATTCTGTAAAATCCTTAAAAGGATTCATTCTCTGAGGCCAAGTAAAAACTGTATATCCCATTTTTAATAAATTAATGCTTGCTCTGTAAATTCTACTAGTTCTGGTATTATCTAAAACAAAAATTAAATTTCTTTTTTTTAATTTTTCTGGGATAATCATTGTTGATACAATTCCTGCTGCAGCAATGCTATTTTCAAAAAATTGTGAATCGTATTGGCCTTCTGTGACTATAATAGGAGTTTCTAAATTTAATTTATTTTTTTTATTTCTGTGCCAATAAAATTCTTTTATTGAAGATAAGGTTTTAATATCTTGCCAAGAATACGGTAATTGATTACGGTATAAAATTAATTTATTTTTTTGTACATCATAAAAAAATTTATAATACAACCTAAAAGTACCCCCAAAGCTTATATTTCGTAGTACCACACTAATAATATTAGAGTCTGCATCTTTTCCAAAAAACCCCATAAAATTTACAGTTTTAGCTGTTTGAAAATCCGTATTATCGTTTAGATATTTTTGTGTTTCTTCATCTAAATGAACATATTTATTAAACCATTCTTCTATATTTTCAACATAGAAATACAGATCTCTTTCAATCGATGGTATAAATCTGTTTTTAGAATATAATACAGAAATATTATCTGGAGATAAAGTATTTAAATAAATTTGTTCATTTACTATAGAACTATTTTCATTTAAAATGTTTAAATTATTTGTATTTAAATAATCATGTTCAAGAATCATATTCATCATCTTCATCTAAATCTAGATCTTCTTCATCTTCGTCTTCATCTATATCATCAAATTCTTGATCAATTTCAAAATCAGTTATATCAATATCTGTATGATCCTGAGCATACTTGTGAGCTTTATTGTATAATTCAGGTTTTATTTCTTTAATGTATTCCATAAACATGAAACAAAACACAAATACAGGATTATTCGTATCAATTTCAATCTCTTCGTATTCTTTTTCGTCCTCTGGCTCGTTTAAATTTTCTTCCATTTATTAATCCTTATTTGAGCTTCAAGACCTGATACAGAGTTCTCGTTAATAATATTTATGATTTCTGTGGCATCTAAACCATCCATAATCATATCGTTAATATCTTTGTGTTTGATATGATCAGGCCACACACAAACTCGTTTATGTTGATCCACGAGTTTTTCCATTGTGCGAACAACTTGTTCGTTTCGTGGTTCATTGTCCATCACATACACCACAGACCGTTCACGAATTTCTTTAGGTGGCGTGAACACATCACTCATTCCCACAGTAGCCAGACAGTTAGGAATAAATAGCGAATCTAGTGGACCTTCAACAACGTAAACCGTTCCAGTGACATCCATACGATCCAGACCATACCATGACTTGTGTTCTTGATCGTCAGGCTTGATGGTGATGTATCGCACACTCTTACGAGCAGCACGATCTGTAGACACTTTGATGATTCGGCCTTGTGCTCCAACCAGATGTCCTTTACGATCCAAGATAGGAATTACCAGTCGTGGTTCTGCAGCAAGACCTTCTGCAGACTCACGATTAATTCGACGTGCCCACTGAGCAAAGTCTTCTGCATAGTACAAATGTTGCCACATCTTCTTGGGAATCTTACGTAGTTCCACAAATTGACGGCAAGCGTGATTAGGTGGTAGTTCCGCAACAGTAGGTAGCTCAATAGTATACTTCTTCTTGGGCTTTTTGGAGAACAGCATCTTAGGTTTTTCCCTTTCCTGTGTTGGTTGTTTCTCTTTAAATTTTTCTAGACTGTACTCTTTACATAGGTTTGGAGCAACTTTACTCATGAAATTATATAAATTGAGACCAATACCACAGTTATGACACTTGTAAAAGTATTCACCTTTCTTCTCAAAGAAGAAACCACGAGCCTTCACCTTGTTCTTGGTGGAGTCTCCACAGATAGGACAACGGCAGTTAGCAAGATTGTCTTTCTTCCAACTGAATCGTTCTAGTTGGCCAGACATCAGATTAATAAACTTTTTATCAATATACGTTGTCATGTGCGAAACTTAGAAAAGTCTTTCTTGCCAAACTTACTGGTAAAGCGATACTCTTCGTCTTCTTCTGTATCGGGCTCTTGATTTGCATCTGCTAGTTGTGTTTGTTCCACATCAAACAGTTTCATCTTGGCACGATTGATACCCACAATAAACTTACGATTGATGGCAGTATCGTTGTATCGATTCTTTAACTGCTTCACCATGATCTGGTTCATCTCGTCCAGTTTTTCTGTAGAGATCAGAGCAAACATAAAATCTGCAGTGGCAGGTAGACCGAACGATTCTGAGGTGTCTTCCAGACCGATATCAGTGCTGGCAAAGCCTACACGATTTACTTGAGTGGCAGACCAGATGGGAACGGCGTATTCCACAGCCATACTACGGAGTTCTTCCGCAATAGCTTTGATGTACATGTACGAGTTAACGTTACCGTTATGCTTCATACGACTGGACGCACATATATTTAGGTAATCAATAATGATCACATCAGGCTTGAACTTCTTCTTGAGATTCAGTTCGTCCAGCAGCACACGGAAGTGGTTCACACTGGCACTGGATGTAGGATACTCTTTAATAATAATCTTACCTTTAGCACTCTGCTTCAGAGTGGCCATCTTTTTCTCGTACACTTCTTTGGGAAGTTCACGAAGCGAATCCAGAGTGATGTCTAGCAGATTGGCGTCAATACGTTCGGCAATACGTTCCTCGGCCATCTCACATGTAATATACAATACGTTCATGCCTTGTGCAAGACAATTTGCTGCATGATGGCAAAGAAATAGCGACTTGCCTACACCTGTGCCTGCCATCACAATATTCAAGGTTTTAATAGGAGTTCCACCGTTGGTGATGGTGTTGAAAAACTCCAGATCGAACGGAATCCGCTTTTCGATTCGATGATAAAAGTCGTATCGTTGATCTGAATCTTCCAGGTAATCATGACCGATATTAGTATCAAAACTAACTGCAAGAGCATCAGATAAAATACTTGGAATAGCTGTTCGGATCTTGTCTTTGGACTTTCCATCAATAATTTGAATGGACTCCATGATGCCGTTGTAGAGAGCCTTTTCCTTACAGAAGTTTTCAGTTTCTGTGACCAGCCATTCCAAGTTGTGCTGGTCTGCAGACTTTTTGTTAAAGTCTTCCAGTATTTCAATACACTCATCGTACTCTTTCTGAGCAATTCCCTTGTGCTTCTCAAGACAGATACTCATAGCATCCTTGGACGGACACGCGTTGTACTCCATCACAAAGTCGTGGATACAGGTGTACAACATCTGAATGGGCTTCCTGTGGAAGTACTCATTCTTGATGAATGGAATAACTTTCTTGTAGAAGTCTTCTCGGAAGAGAAGTGCTTCTAGCAGCACTAGTTCAAACTCTTTCATTACTTGGTTGGTCTCTTTTCCAGTGCAGTAACACGATCTGATATGTTACGAATTGTATTATTAAAATTATTGATATCATAACTACGATTAAGATCGTTTTTACGCATGTATTCGCCTAGTTCACGTCGAATATCGATAATAGACAGATTTAACTTGTGCATATTGTCGTAATACGTCCAGACAAAATTAAATGCTGCCTTTCCAATTATACCACCAACAACACCGCCAGCCAGACCACCAACAAACCACCATACTGTATTACTGTCCATACTTAAATTCCTTTGCTACTGCTTCTTCTAATTGCTTCATTACGTCTTCGGTGAAGAATTTCTCAGGCTCTTCGTTGATGTTCTTCTCGAACGCCTTTTCACCGTTGAGAAGTTCAATACGAGTAGACACCTTCTTAAATATATCATGCTTTAAAGCAATGTCAAGAAGTCCGTAGTAACGATTTAAACCACTATCGTAATTTAGACGAACATCCACCATCTGGTTTTCCTTGGTGAGACGGCTCTTGTACAGTTTGCAGTGAATAATATTACCAACCACTTGACCGTCTGCGTCCTTGTCCTTCTTCTTGGACAAGTACACAATAGTAGAAGCAGCGTACTTCAGACCTGAACCGCCACCCATCTCCTTAGTAGGAACGTATGAGCCTACCACGTCGTAGGTGTGGTTGGTCATAACTAGAGGAATACCAGCCTTACCAAGCTTCAGAGTAAGCACACGGAACGTGCTCTTGATAACTTGAGCACGAGTCATATCACGAACTTCCTTGCCTTCAGCTGTATCATTCATTTCTTTACTGGTGCTCAACATACCCAGCGAGTCCAGAACAACCATAAGAGGCTTACGCTTGTCTGCGTCTTGTTCCAGATACTTATCCACAATCTTGATTAACTGACCACGGAACTCTTCAATGGTAGCAACAGGAAATACTGCAATACGCTTAGGATCAACACCACGATCTAAGAACATGTCTGAAGTTACCGCTTGCTCGGAATCAAAGTACAGCACCATGCCGTCCTTGCGATCTTCCAGAAACTTGCGTACCATACCGATAGAAAAGTATGTCTTACCTGTGGCAGACTCCCCAGCCAAAGCAATAATTTTGTTGTCTGCAATACCACCGTACAGCGAGCCTGACACCAAAGCATTGAACGCATACGATCCTGTGTCAATAAAGCCACGGACATCGCTGCCTTCAATACCGTCTTCAATCATGCCTGCATACTGATTTCCGGATTCTTTAATTAATTCATTTAGATTCATCATCATTCCATTTCTTTTCTAGTCTGTCACAAACCACGACAATTGCAATTAAAATTACGATAGTTAAAAAGTCCATATGTGCGTCCTTACACAAAAAAGTCTTCCAGCGTCGGCTGGTTTTCGATACTCCAGTATAGCACATCTAAAATAGTTTTCAAGGGTTCTTTGAAAGATTTTTCAAATTGTAGATCCCGGTTCACATAATTATCTAGGTGGAGTTCTTTAGGAATCTGTGTTCCAAAAGAAATAACTTGCTCTTTTCCACTTACATGTGAAAGCGGATTAGGTTCTTTCAGATACACAAATTTAATTTTATCTGCTTCACCAATTAACCGGTATTTCTTGTCCAGTCCGTGCTTGATCAAGAAATGGTTAAATAATAGAGATCCCTTTACTGCAATAGGTGTAGATTTTTTGTACACATTAGTCTTGCAACTGTACTTTTCCATTCCGGTAACTGAACGAGGAAATGCGATTTCTTCCACAGGAGCCGTATTAAATACATTTTGGAAGTCTGCCACAAACTGTTTAACTGCGGCCTCGCCTTGATTCATAATCAAACCGATTGCGGTCTTCAGGGCCTGACGCACAATCTGTGGTGTACTGGACCGTGCGGTTTCAATACCCATAATCTTTAGTTCTGGCTCTTTAAGTAACACTCCGTCTTCGCCCATCATCACGTTAAGCATGTATCGTTTCTTTGCAGTCCAGATGCCTTTACTGCAAATACTCTCACGCTTCATGTGCATCTTTTGAGAATATGCATTTACTCGTCGTGCTAATTCTTCATATTGCTTGCTAATATACGGTTCAATCTTATCTTTGCACAGTTTCTCAATCGTTTCTGTGATCTTTGCATCGGAAGCAGGCTTGGTGAAAATCTTCTGAACCACACGATCCATATACAGGTACACAGAGTCGGTATCTGATGCTACAACAAAATCAACGTCAGTGGTTCCAGCCATCTTGTTCAGATAACTGTTTAGTTGTTGTTCAATCCAACGGATTGCCAGTTTACCAGATACCGTGATCGCTTCTGCACAATCAATATCGTAATATCGGAAATACGGATTACCGATTGCACCGAAGGCAGAATTTAACTGAATCTTTCGGACCAACTGAAAGTTGTGATACTTGGTGATATCAAACTCTAGACGATCTCGTTCAGTCTGTGGTGCTGATTCTGATAAAGCCTTGAGTTGGCGTTTAGCATCCAACATCTTTTCCTTGTACAGTTTACGTTCTTCGTACATGGTTTCCATCAGTTCAGGCAGGAATCCGTGCTTGTCTCGTGTAAAGTACACACCATTGGCTGCAATAGTTGTATTATATTTTTGAGAGTACTCGTAATGGTCCTGATAACGAATAAACTGTTTACCTGCTTCTTCTGATTCAGGATTCAGGATATGGTCTGGACTGAGAGTGTTTCGCTTGCCCAACTTGTCTTTGGTCTCAGGCGAAATATTATATTGCATAATGAGATGGGGATACAGCGAGTCCAAGTCGAAAGACACAATCCACTTGTGCATGCCTACTTGTGGATCTTTGACATACGCACCTTCAAACTGCTGGCCCTTCTCTTCCACTTGGGGCTTTAGAGGAATAGCAATCTTTTTGCCTGCAAGATGGTGGTAGATGATACAGTCCCACGTCTTTACTTGTGAGAACGTGTCTGTGAAATTAACTTTGGCGTTATACGCCAGAGCCACAACCAGTTCCAGCAGTTTTAGTTTCTTGTCCAGTTTTTGCACCAGAGTAACGTCGTGTGAGTTATACTCCATAAACTTCTGGAAGTCGTTGGTATAAAACTCACGAATGCTGTCGTACTCTGTATAGTCTAACTTCTTTTCGCCCAACTCCACACTGGCAATATGATTCAGACTGTACGACTCACGATTGGTGTACGTAAACTTGATGTACAGTTCGTAGTAGTCCAGAGTTGCCACACCAAGCAGATCAAACACCGTATGGTCTTTGCCCTTACGATTCACAATCTTTTCTTGAATGCGACGAAGAGGCGAGAGTCGCTTCGCCGTCTTCTCGTCAAACAGCTTCACCACACGCCCGTAGATGTACGGAATATCAAAGAATCGGATGTTCCAACCGGTAATGATGTCCGGATAATGAAGCTCCCAATACTCCAAGAATGCTCGGAGCATTTCACGCTCACATCCAAACACATGACACTCCACACCGGGCAGATCAAACTCGTTCAGAGCAAACGAGACTCGCTTGCCGTCTGTTTCAATGGTGATGGCGTTAATACGTTCATTGGGATTGGTGATAGACGGGAATCCGTTCTCTGATTCTGTTTCAATATCTAAAAAGCCGATACGAAGCTGCTTGTAGTCGTACTGAACATCTCCGGGATACGTCTTGGCAACGTACTGTGCACCCCAATCGGTGTTACCGTAGATCTGAAAGTTAGCCACTGTGGAATACTGTTCAATAGTATCCTTACAGTCACTAATAGTTCCGGGACTCCACTCGTCAAGGAGAAGACCTTCCAGTGATCGCCACTGGGCCTTCTTGTTTAAAGACGGAGCAAACAGAGACGGAAGAAACTGCACCTTGCGAGTATGTCGCTTTCCGTCCTTGTAATAAATCTCGGCAATATCGTTGCCAAGAACGTGAACTGCAGTATAAAATTCAGCCATGCTTCTTGTCTTTTAGATAGGAGTGCAGTAGTACCATGTAGTTGATTACATCTACTATTGTATCCTCAAAAGACTCGTTGGCAACTTCTAGTTTGCCTGATTCCATAAACGAAGAC
>Ga0194115_10001245_pt1 | contig 33057 bp, 36 predicted proteins | sample TA2MahsurfametaG_3_FD_148656 | JGI IMG/M metagenome (GOLD analysis project Ga0194115, IMG submission 148656) | Freshwater microbial communities from Lake Tanganyika, Tanzania - TA2015002 Mahale S4 surface | ecosystem: Environmental > Aquatic > Freshwater > Lake | place: Tanzania: Lake... | reverse complement strand
CCAGTATCATTCTGGAAGAAGAAATCGGTTTAATCAACCCTTACATTTAGTAAGCCTACCCAAAATTTACATGGACTTGATTATGTCCAACCTTCAAGGTGCTATTTTAAATCTTCAAGGGTGTAAAAATAAAATAAAATAAAATAAAATAAAAAATTATTGATTAAATAATCTTTTATTTGCTATAATTTAAATGCTTATTTTGTTCGGCATTTCATTGTTTTCTTTCCACCCCAAAATTTATACCAAGGTTTTTGACTACTTGCTGAAGGAATAGAAGAACTCATTGTTTGCTTTATTTTCGAGACATCTATTTCATCGCCATAATAGCCAGAAATATCGCTTTTATATTGCGACAATGAATTATAATTCATATTAAGCTGTTTACAATAAGGTGATGAATTTTTGTTACCAATAAAATCTTTTGGACAACATTTTTGATAATTTGTTCTCATTTTAACTAATGGGTCTTGACCATCACCCATATCTTTTGATAACGATGATAAATTGTTGATATCACATTCACTAGATGATGCTACTTTACGAGAGCCAAATAAAAAACCTCCTTTCATATTCTTTCTAGAATGTTTCTTTTTTTTCAAATGATTTATATTTTTACGCGACTTCATATATAATTAGAATATTATTTTTTTGCAAAGAATTTTGTAACACTCTGATTACATATTTTTCCATTATTAGTTTCCCTTAAATATTCGTCGAATAATAGACATTTTATTTCTTTACATCTTAATTCTTCTAATTTCTCTTCAAATTTATCTTGATTATCCAGATATTTTTCTTTTAATACTTCAACATCTTTTTTATATTTCAATAACTTAGGTCTTTTGTTTTGAATAACCCATATTTTTTCAAGAACCAAAGCAAATAATTGTTGAACTGGTTTCATAATTTGATTTGTGATATAAAATGAATAATCAATTTTTAGTTTTTTTTCAGCGATAAATGACGGAGTTTCAATTTTATCTCCTTGTAAAACTTTTTTACCAGGAACTGAAATATAAGCAAATGGGATTCTATCACCAGGTCCAGGTTTATTTCCAGGGTCTCTTGCGGTAATTCTATCTGCCAAAACTTTATGAGCAATGGCCTTTGGATTTTTATAACCTGACCGTAGTGATTTTGTAATGATTAATTTTTCAATTGGATATTTTTCTTCTACAATATTTTGTAGACAATTTTTGAGAAACTGAACAGCATCAGGAATATTTTGTTTCTTCATTAAAATATCAATAATGCCTCCATAAACATCTTTTACAATTGGTGCATTATCTCTGCGTTTCAATACAATTCCCATTTCCTTACGTTTACATTTATCAGGGTCAGTCTCATAGAGCATACCGACATATCTCTTTTTTGATAATAAACAAAATGGCATAAATGTTTTTTCATACTCGAAATCATGTGGAGCCTTTAAGAAACTGGCAGATATTTCACCGGCTTGTTGAGCCAATTCAATTGTAATTTCTAAGGCAATTTTTCCTCTGATTGGATTACCATTTAGGTCTTCAAGATTGAATGTATAAAATACTGAATCCGTGTCGCCATAAATATACTCTGCTTTAGTTCTGACTTGACCATAGTTTTTAGTATCACAAATTTTGTTACCATAACACTCTTCAATAATACGCTTTCCATATGTTAACAATTTGCGTCCCATAGCAGTTGTGCAAGCAGCAATATCTTTTTCGTAAAATGAACTGGTTTTTGCTCCAGTTCCACCGTAAATAGAATTAGCTGATACTTTACAACCAAGTTGTCTTTGTTCTAATACCTGCCACATAAAATCATCTTTGTCTAAATTTTTCTGCAATGTTCTATTATATTTTCTTGCCTTCAATAATTTTTTTAAAACTGTTGGAATAATACCATATTCACCATCAGGAAATTGAACAAATCTACAAATTTTATACCCGCATTTAATTTTTTCAGCGGCTGCTTTTGGATGTTTTCTAAAATAACGATATGTGTCGTATTCAATACTTACATATTCATAACCAGGTAAATTGTCATATAGATAATTACCATTCCCTTCAGGATCTTTTTCACCCCACTCTTCTATTAAGTTTCCAGCCAAATCATATTCTTGTGTCCAAACCTTAGTATCGTGTGATAAATTTTCACTAATCATAGAACTTGGATACAGTGAAGCATAATCGTTGCAAGCAACTGGATTGTCAAGGTATAAATCACATTTTGGAGGAAGAACAATCGCGCCTTCATAACCTTCGTCAATATCCCCTTTTTCAATTACAGGCATTAATGTTCTTACTTTCCGACATTCACAAGCAATCAAACTTTGTAGTTTAATACCCTGACCACGCATCACGAGGAAATAAATAGGAACACTACAAATCTTAGCCATCTCAATATATCCAGTAAGAATATCTGACTTATTAAATAGATAATGAACTAGATTACAATCTTGTATACAGTATTTTGCGATAACTGACCGGTCGTCTGCTGTTCCATTTGTCATTCTAAAAATATCTTTTGGTGTAACATCATCCTTAGCCAAACACCATCTTACTTTTTTATTAAAATCTGGCTCAATTGAACCATCAATTTTAAAAGTTCTTGTTGACTTGTTAATATCGATTACTAAATATTTCGCACCATCTGCGTAATAATCTACAGAATGTCCAATTTCTTCAATGTGTATGTAACTATTGACTAATAATCCAGTTAAGTTGCCTGTGTGAATAATAGTTTTGCTTTCGTTGTGTTCTATATTTTTAACTATATCACCAATAAAATAACCTGCTACATAATCTAACTTATAACTAGTCAAGTTTTCACCTCTTCTATAGAAGTTATATAAATCAACTTGAAGACGACCATTCATCTTAATATATCTTAAATCATGTTGACCACTAGCAATTTGAATGCTGCTCTCTTCAATCTTCCATTTTCCTGAATCTTTATCTCTTGTGCCACATATTTCATCTTTATTTCTTCCAAGCTTTAAGAAATCTTCAACGCAATTGTTTTCTTCTGCACGACGAAACATAAATTCATAATCAAAACCAAATATATTATATCCAATAATGATATCAGGATTTTCTCTTTGAACCAACTGTTGCCACGCTAATAGCACTTCATACTCTGTTTCGTACGTTTCTACTTTTGAATTCTCCATTGGAAGTTCAGAGCAAGTATTTAAAACGATACAATGATTAAAATGTGGGTCTTTATTACCATAATTCATAAATGTTGAACCAATAAATGTTACTTTGTCACCTTCTAATTTTGGAAAGATTGAAATCAACGTTAAGTTTAATTCAGCGAGCTTACCTTCACGCTCATATTTTTTATCTAATAATATGTCAACAATTGTAGCTTGTTTGTCAGTATATTCTTTAACATATTTATCATATAATTTGTTACAAACGCCTTCATAAGCTTGGTTTGTTTCTCCGTCTTGTTCTCCATCTGCCTCTTCGTTTTCTGCTTCAATTTCTTTCGAGATTTTTTCAAACATAGACTCTAACGAATTTGCTTGGTTAAATTCTTCTGTTTTTTTTACACTTCTAACCTTACATTCTAACCATCTATTACATAACCCAATTACATATTCCTTTGAACCTGGATGTCTCTTTGGATAAACTAAATCAATTCCTGGCGTATTTTCATAACCAAACGCAGTAAGAATAATATTTGTTAAAACAGGCCTAATTGTATTTTTATTAAAATTGTCAATGCCATTTTCTTCAAAATATTCTACAATATTAGTAGATAATTTCTTGTATGTTTTAATCGGAACTGGAAAATCACCGTGGCTACTACTTGCTTCAATATCAAAACTCATTATTTTGTAAGGAACTCGTGTTTCTTTATCATTCAATGGTATAATGTTTTTCATATTTGTTATAAATTCAAAATCACAATTTACTGTCTTTGAATCATCTTTTTTTTCAATAACTTTTTTCTTTGGAATAGCAATCCAACCAGATGGACTTATGTCTTTAATATGAAAGAAACGTAATAAAGGCGGGATATTTGCTTCATACAACATAATATTAGTATCAAAGTAGTTGTAGCCATCTTTTAATAGTTGATGTCCTTTGTTATAGTCAGTAAACCATAAATTTTTTGCTTTATTAAAGGCATTTAAATTTGCAAACTCAATAAATATAAATTTATGTTCTTTTTTATTATCAAAACCATATAATTTTTTTCTTCTTAAAAGTTTTGACTCTGTAATAGAGTTAGAATAGAACTTTCCAATTTTTTCCTTTAAATGAACAATGAATTGTTCTTTCATTGCAATAGACCATTTGTCATTTACCATGACATAAAAGAATGGTTTAAATCCTTCTACTTGTACAGAATAAGTCTTTCCATATTCGTCTACTCCAAACATTTGAATCATAAAAACATTAGTATCTTTAAATGTATTATCTTGGTCATCATCTCGTGACGAATCATATGTATTATAAACGTTATAGTCAAAAACTCTGAAGATATGTTCCATTTATTTATTTATTCTATTGGTGATTTATATTTATTACATTTAAAATTAATCAATTTTATTTAAATATTATAATATTTAAACATTATACAATGAGTAATCAACCGGTATATGCTATTGCTGTATTTAACGATAATATAAAAGGCATTGTTAGATTTAGAGAAGACTTAAACAACAATGTTGTTTTGATAGATTTAAATCTGACTGGTCTGAAACCTAATTCACTACATGGTTTTCATGTTCATGAAGCCGGCGATTTAACTGACAAATGTACAAGTATGTGTGCCCATTTTAATCCTTATGGTAAAACGCACGGATGCCCAGGTATGAAAGAGAGACATGTAGGAGATTTAGGTAATATTCAAACTAATGGTAAAGGTGAAGCAAAACACTCGTTTTATGATGATATTATTAAACTTAGAGGAACCAAATGTAATATTATTGGTAGAGGATTAATCATTCATGAAGATGAAGATGATTGCGGTCATGGAGGTAACGCTGAAAGTTTAAAAACGGGTAATGCTGGTAAACGAATAGCTTGTGCTGTCATTGGCTATTCAAAAGAAAATTTTAATAAGTCATAATTATGAAATTATTAATTTTTTTCGTATTGAGCAGAAACTAAAAATAAAATACCAGTAAAAAACTTAAGTAAGCTATAATATATTTAATTGTTTACACCTTTTCTCATTTAAAACGCCCATTTTATACACCCCCATACAGAACCTAATGAAATAGTGAATAAATTCAAGAATAATACAGCGCCCAAAATAGATTTATAATCATTTATCTTAAAATAATCAAGACCTAACATAACAAATCCTGTTGAAGGTATTCCAGTTGTACCTAAAAAAGTCCCGATAATAAACCAAAAAAACTTCTATAATATATTGTATCATATATTATTATAATATTTATTTATTACGACCATATTTACAATATTGTTTTTGAGAGAATCCCTTTGGTTTATTACAATTTATGCTACGTTTATATTTTGCGGACCATTTGCCACCTCTTTGTTTTCTAGTTTTTCTGCTGTATGTTTGCTTTCTATTAGTTTTATTAGTTCTATGTACATTCTCAGATGTAGTAATATTATTTTCACCAGTTTTAAGTTTAATCCATTCTACAAATGAATCGATTTTTCTGTCTTTATTTGAAATTTGAGAGTCTTCATACGTTTCCATATTCTCTCCAGATTTGTTCATAAATCTTATAGTAGGAAAGCTCATAGGTTCTTTATTAGCGTTCTTTAGCTTACCGAATAAGTCTTTGTCAATAGAAACAATAACAATATCTTGTCTATTTAAAAAACCATTCGAGAGAACATTTTTAAGTTTAGACCATTCAGGCCGTGTTTCATTACATGGTCCACAACCTTCCATATAAATTAGAATAAATATTTTGGTATCTTTATTAGATAAATATTTATTCATTTTTTCAATCAAATTTGGCTTGCCGGTTTGATAATTTTTTGTATTAATTTCCAGATAAACCATTATATAAAATATGTAGAAAATAATATCATAATAAATATATAATGACACTTACAACACTATTAATAATATTGGTATTTTTAATTGGTCTATATTTTTACGCAAGATGTGCAGACTCTAAATATGCTGAAGGCTATACCAATCAAGGAACGCATCCAAGATGTCCGAACTTATTAATTCAAAAAGGTGCAAAGTTTTATTTATATAATTCAAAATTAGCACAAGTTCCAGGCGTTAACCCAATAGAATTTGATAATTTAGAAGATTATACTGAATTTTTAGATTGGCAACGAAGTCAAGGAATAAGATGTCCAGTTCTCTATTTACAATCCACATATGACGCGCAAGGAAATCCAGTTTATAAAGCGAGACCTAGTATAACAGAACCTCAAGCTGGACTACCACCATCTGCTGCCGCTCCTATAGGAATAGCATCTCAAGTTGACCCAATATTAGAATCTTCAATGATTCCTAATGATGGTTTAGCATATCCAAATCCTACTCTTTTAGTTGATGCTACTAGAAATGACCCACCGTATAATAAAGGAGGTTATCCTGCTTATGACGAGACGTCGTATTATGTAGGAACTACTACACCTCTTGACAAAATGAATTATGAACAGGCGCCAGTTAGTCCTGACCCAATGGACCCCAATTGGGGCGGTCAAGCATATACACAAAAATTAGTAGACCAAGGTTATTATAAAGGAAACGAAATTAAAATTGATGTTGGTAATTAAATAATTTACACATTAATAATATATTTATATATATATATTATTAATATGTTTTATAGTGCAACTGAACTTGCAGTTTTACACCCTTGAAGATTTAAAACCGCACCTTTAAATAAAATTGAAATAAAATTGAAATAAAAACTGATAAAATTTAATTATATAAATAATATGACTACACATATTAAAGTTAATTTTATTATGAGAAATAATCAGTGGGCAAAACATCAAAAAGTATTTGAAACTATAAAAATTACTAAAAAACTTGTATGTCCCAGCGGACATAGACAAAATTTATTACTAAAATTTGAAAATGGTATTTATTCATATGATGGATTATGTTGGCAAGCTAATAAGTTTTTAAATGATATTAAAGAAAATGATATTGTTCTTCTTTATGATAGACAATATAAAGAAGCACTTGTGTTAAAAATCACAAGTATTCCAATTAAAGACAAAATTAATGATTTAATTATTTTAAGAAATAAAACTTGTAATATTCACACACCAGTTAGTTCTTGTTGTGCAAATTGTAATAATAGTATTGTAATGGTATTTTCAAGTAAATATTTTGAAGATAATTCTAAACAATTCGCAAAATATATTAATGAAAACTTTTGGTTTGAAAATATGTATGGGATTTTTAGAAATATTGAAATTATTGGTAAAATAAATACATCAAGTGAAATTTATCATAAACACAAAACGCTTCAGTCTTCTATTGGTATGCCAAAGCGTGAATTATTATTACCTATTAGTGATATAATTCCTATTTAAATTTTAGTAAACATATATTTCTGTGTTCTAATATGATTTCCATCTTCTGTAAAATGATAATCTAAACTTACCATATTATATTTTAATTTAATTAGATGTTTTATTATTGACAACCAAGGTCTTTTTATTTTATTTGGTTTGCCAACTGCTTTTATTCCATTAAAACTATAATACTTTCTTATTTTTGGTATTAGTTCCATTATTTGTTTTTGGATTTCTTCATTTTTATCTAATTCATAAAGTGTATATTGTTTTATTTTCTAAATCCAAAATGGAGCAGCCAAAAAATCTTTAGATTCAGAACTAAAAAATGGAGGTAAAAGAAAAAACCATAAAAAACTAATAAGAATAAAAAAGACAAACTAAAAATAAAAAAACAAAACGTAAATCGTATAAAAAGAGACGTTATTTTAAACGTCAATTTAATGAATAAATTTATATTATTGACTATCAACAAATTTCATTACCGAGTTTAAAGCACTCTTTGCTTGCTGCATTTGACCTAATTTTAATACCGCATCTCCCGGATTATCTTGATTAACAGATAAAGCAGTTTTTAACATTAAATTATTTATTAAATCATCCAAATTTAAAATGGCTGACTCATAATCAGAACGATATTTGCTAATTAAAAAAGTATCTTGTGATTTTATTGTAGCAGCCTTCAAAGCAGCAGCATAAGATGCCGCATTTCCTGCTATTCCGTTTGCCGGTGCAGATACTGAGACTGAGTTACCAGAAGCATCAGTCATGCCTTCAATTAGCATAGGATTATAATGAAAACTTCTAAATACTAAATATACTACAAAACAAATAGCAATAAATAAAAGCAAATTATATAATTCTTTCATATATTATATTTTTATTTTTTCAATAAGAATTTTACAATATTCGCAATGCACGTTTTATTTACTTTTCTTACTTGACCTTTCGCATTTGTATATGATAAATCTTTCATAGAATCATTGTTTAATTCCAATTCCTTAATAAGATTTGGAATTGTTTTGTATTTTTCCATAACTGCTAATGCTGTCACTGAACTTATTCCCGGTATTTGACAAAGCATAATCTCTCCAATATTGTCTGGAGTAATATTATCTTTCTTTACTTTTTTAACAACTCCAATATAATCTTTGTCTGTTACGTCAGTTTCATCACTAGCATTTATTGTAACATATTCTCCAGTTTCATTTTCAACAACTTTAACTTTATTTTGGAAATAAGGTTGCTTGGATAAATCTTTACCCATCTTATAAGCCATGTTACATATAATATTTGCGGTTTCATCCAGAGTAAAACTTCTAAATACTGAAAAACCTTTATAATAATTTAATGAAAACATCGCTGAATATAATGTTAGCTTTTCAACTTGATTATCAGGTTTAAATCTATTTACTTTATTTACATCGCCTTCAATTAAATAAACTATATTATGGTTATGATGATTTAGACCATTTAATCTATAGGATTGTTCTTCGTATCTACCATCTTTAATACTAGACAAAAGATCTGCTACAGTTTTTCTCTCAATAATTAGTTTATCTTCTGTATCATCATTAATAATTACATCACCTATTGGCAATGTTTCTGACTGAACCTTGATAGATTTAAAAACAGGTATAATGGCAACTTGGTTGTTAATTTGCTGTAAAAGAGCTGCTTCTCTAGTATCAACCTTGATGATCATTTCTATTAAATTATTTAATAATTTGTTATTAAATCATTTTTTAATTAAATATTATTTATCTTCTTGAACGTTTTCTACTAGTTTTCTTCTTGTAAAGATATTTTTTGGCATTTTTTCTCGAGCGTTTTTGAGTTGTTTTTTTTCTAGACCTGTATTTGCGTTTTCCGCCGAAAAGATTAGCGAAATCAATATCATCATCTTGTTCGAATCTAGCAACCTTAAAATCTTCCATACTATCATCTTCGTTATTGTTATTTGTATTTTTACCAAACTCTAAATGATCGTTTCTTGGTATAATTGGATCATCACATGCGTTTCTACAAAAAGCACAATATATATTTGCTCTTTCATTTTTACGTAGTAAAAAGCGTAATAAATCTGACAAAAGAATATCTTTATACATTCCATTTGTTATATCTTTTATTTCTACACGATTTTCATCTTCATCAAATAGACCAAACATTTTTAATGTGCTTTTTGATGAGGAATATATTGTGTCATTAAATGATAAAATATACTCATTTTTTGGTATCATATAATTTTCTTGATGTGTATATTTACTTGTGTCAAAGTTTAAATTTAATTCAGTGCTACAAGATTCTTTGTTTATATCAACGTCAAACCATAAATTTACATTTGGGTTCTTATATCCTGACTTGTTAAATGGAATATAACAAGCATGACAAAATATATAATAATTCACCATTTAATATATATTTATATAAATATATTTGCAATATGTTTAACCCATGTTTCCACCAATTGTAGCACGGTATCCATATTTTTGAGTTTGGATTGTTCTGCTTGGAATACAGAACAATGGAACACTTTGTGGAGCTCCAATTAACATAGTATTGTTAGTCAAATACCAACCGACACGTGGTGCGGTTCCGCTTTTCTTGGCGCTACCACCACATGTTGGCCGATTTGTAATTGATGCTGCATTACGAGCCATTTTAGAACCAGACATATAGACCATCTTTATAATTTACAATAATATTTTATTTTTTAAATACTAAAATTAATCTAAATATTTCCAAATAAATCCAGCCGAGGTATTTTGTTTTTTATATAATACTGCTTTAATTCCACTTGGCGAAATATTTACACTTTTGGCTGCTTCCTTAATAGAATCAAATCTATTTATTTCATTTTTTTCTAAATCTAATTGTACAACCTTTCTCTTAAAACACTTAATTAGACCAATTTTATGATTATGTAAATTATTTTCAGCACATGTAACCCATTCTAAATTGTTAACACTATTGTTTGTTTTATCTCCATCAATGTGGTTTACAAATGGCTTGTTCTCTAAATTAGGTATAAATGTTTGTGCCACCAATCTATGAAGAGCATATTTTTGAATATTAACTCGCAAATAAATATAACCGCTATGATGTGGTTTATAATCTTTCATAATAACACCTTTTTTATTCTTAAATCTACCTAAAGAAGATACAAAATAATTTGGAACCTTTTCTCCATTAATTACTACTTCATTCCATTCTTCATTGTCTAAACTATTGTGTTCAGTCATTTTCCATTTATACCCGTAGGCAGTTAGCTGCTTACCATTTATCGCCATACTTATTCCAGAGCGAATATTATTAAATTTTAAGGTTTTATTGTTTTCTAAAATATATTTTGATGCATCTTCGATTGAATTATATTTTTCTACTATTTCATTTGTAGAAGTATTTATTCTATAAATTTCTAAATTTTGATTTGTTGTTTGCTTAACACCTTTGCTTCTATGTATGCTGTTTTCTTTATTGGTTGACCATTCTAAGTTGTTTACGTTATTATTTAATCTATTTTTATCTAAATGATTTATTTGTGGTTTATTTTCTGGATTAGGAATAAATGCCCTCGCTACTAATTGATGAACGGACTTTGTTCGTGTTGCATTTCCCATTAATCCAACAGAACAATACCCGCCTTTTTTTCCTTGTTTCAATATTCTACCTGTTTTAGAGTTGCGCACATTTCCGAAAGAACTGACTTCATACATTTCACAACCTTCGATTTTTCTCCAGACTTCAGCCTCTTCCATATATAGTTTATTCGCCTGTAGTCTTTAAGTTCATTTCACATAAATATATTAATTTAGCCAGCACCAGTAATAATTATATCAAACTCACTTAAAGCTATCTCAATATGCTATACAAATGTCAGAAATAAAACAAGCACACGACGACGATTTAATTAAAACTGAAGACGGATTAGTATTTAATCCTTATAATCCTCTAAATGTTAAGATTACATTGAGCGAAGTTCAATCTATTCTTTCCAAATATGAGTTGCCTCCTGTTGTTCGTAATTTAGAAGTATACCAACGTGCATTTGTCCATCGTTCTTATACTAAACGTCCTCAATATGAAAACTCTGAACAAAATATAACGATTGTTGAACGACCACCTGATTGTCTTCCACTTAGTTCTAAATCTAATGAACGTTTAGAGTTTCTTGGTGATGGTATTTTAGAATGCGTAACAAAGCTTTATTTATATAAAAGATTTCCTAAAGAGAATGAAGGATTTATGACAGAGAAGAAAATTGCAATTGTAAAAAATGAGGCAATCGGAAAAATCGCTCTTGAAATGGGTCTCCATAAATGGTTAATTCTCTCTAAACATGCGGAAGAAAAGAAAATTAGAACTAATCTTAAAAAACTCGGCTGCTTATTCGAGTCATTTATCGGTGCTCTATTTCTCAATTTCGAGACTCATAACCCTTCAGCAGAAGATATGTCAGACGACGAAAGTCCTGGCTTCAAAATGGCTAAGAAATTCATAAATCGAATTTTTGAGACACATATTGACTGGGTTGCACTTATTCAAAATGACGACAATTATAAAAACATTTTACAAGTTAAAATTCAAAAAGAGTTTAAGGTTACTCCACACTATTTGGAAATTGAACATGATCCCGAACTTGGCTATAAAATGGGGGTCTATTTATGTTTAGGACAACCGATTTATCATTTAACACATGCTGACTCAGTTGATATTTCATTTTTTAAAGACTTTAAAGCAGTTCATGAGTTCGTTGCAGAAAATACTAAAGTTCTCATTTATATGGGCGAGGGTCAACATAAAATTAAACGCAAAGCTGAACAAGTTGCTTGCAATGAAGCTATTAAAGCAATAGAATTGTTTAGTGAAAATAATAATTTAAAAACAAATGTATAATTTTATAATGTCATACAAATACACTGCTATTATTATTGAACCAAGAAAACATAAAGCATTAGAATTTGTATTAAATAATATATTGAATTGTTTGTCAAATGAATGGAAAGTAATTTTATTTCATGGAATAAATAATATTGAATATTCAACAAATATAACTGAAAGATTAAACAAATTATATAACGAACGAATCCAGTTAGTTAATTTAAATGTTGATAATTTAAATCAAAAAACTTATAGTAAATTGCTAGCTACAAAATCAATTGTTTATGATTATATTGAAACAGAATACTTTTAGTTTTTCAAACAGATTCTATGATGTTTAAACAAAATAGCCATTATATTAATTATTTTTTAAATGGAATTATGACTATATTGGTTCGCCTTGGCTTATATGTGGTTATGAACCAACTAAGCAAAGAGATTTTATTGGAAATGGTGGTTTTAGTTTAAGAAAAACAGAAACTATGTTGAAAATAATTCAAAATCATCAATGGGATGAAAATAATGAATGGCACGAAAACTTGTATTTTTCTAAAAAATATGATGATATTACTACTTTAAAACCTGATTATGAACTTGCTAAAATATTTTGCGTTGATGAAGTTTTTTCACAAATAACTATGGCTTGTCATAAACCTTGGTGTCATACACATTTTGAACAATTTTCTCAAATATATACAGAAGTCATAACTCTTAAAAGTTTGCAATATGAATAATGTGATTTTTAGATATGTAAAATTATAAAAATTTATATATTTAAATTATATAAGCAATGAATCATTTAGAACAATTAAAACAACAATTAATGGTAAAGCCAGATGTCAAAGAAAGAGAACGAGTTGCTGTTGTTATAAAAGGGGAGAAAAGACATAGAAAACCTAAAGCTCCAACAGCAAAACAAGAACCAGATAAAACTATTGTAGAGAAAATTCAAGAAGGTGTTGCTGATTTAGGTGAACAAATTTCTGAAATACAACAAATTGAGGGAATTTTACCAGCGAAGGTTGACTTTGAGGAACCTGAAGAAGAAGAAACACAATTTAAACGACCAATAATTATTGATAAAACGCAAGAAGGTTATGATATGGAAACACTTTTTAAAAAATTAGCAGAGAGTAAGAAGACGAAAGTTAGTGTCAAACCTGTTTTAGAAGTTGGAATAAAAGAAATTGAACCAGTGCCTAAACCACCAGTTAAGAAAGCAAAAAAAATCGACGTTCAAAAACCTTTGATAATTGAAGATGACGATGAAGAAGAAAAGAAAGAAGAGGAAGAAGAATTTGTTATGAAACCTAAAAAGAAGGTTGTATTTAAAGAAAAAGAAGATTCACCAGAAGAATATGTTTTAGAGAAAAAAGACGTTATTCCTATTATACCACCAAAAGCGAAGAAGCGAAAAACTGAGAAACCCGAAAAAGGAGTTGCTAAATTAGGACCAGAAGTTGTTGTTGAAATGGGAGATACAGATTTAAAAAAACGTTTGCCTAAGAAGAATCCTCCAATTAATATTAAAGTTTCAAGTTATGTAATGAATAATAGAGAGATTTTTGTCAATTTCATTAATTCATTATTTGAACCATATAAACGTGAATTAGAAGAAAATAGAGAAAATATCTCTTGTGATGTTATAGGTAAAACGTCATCTGATTTCTCTCTATTAACTCATCAAAAGATTGTTAGAGATTATATGAATCTTTATACGCCTTATAGAGGTCTATTATTATATCATGGTTTAGGTTCAGGTAAAACGTGTACAAGTATTGCTATTGCTGAAGGTATGAAAGACTCTAAAAATATCATTATTATGACTCCAGCATCTTTGCAAGCTAACTATATTGGTGAGTTAAAGAAATGCGGTGACTTATTATATAAGAAAAATCAATTTTGGGAATGGATTTCTCTCGAACAACATCCTGAATCTCTTACAACAATGTCGGCTATTTTAAATTTACCTCAAGAATTTATTCAAAGACATGGAGGTGCTTTTTTTGTCAATATCAAAAAGAAATCTAATTACGATGATTTAAGTGACGCAAATAAACAAGTTTTAGAACAACAATTAAATGAAATGATTCGCCAAAAATATAAATTTATAAATTATAATGGTTTACGTGAAAAAAGATTAGAAGAAATGACATCTGGATATACTAAGAACATATTTGATAACAAGGTTGTCATCATCGACGAAGCCCATAATTTTATTAGCAGAATAGTAAATAAATTAAAGAGGGAAAAACCTATAGCTGAAACCAAACGCGGAGAAAAAGAACGTTACCCAGATAATTTAGCACCAAAATTATATGAAATGCTTTTAAGTGCCAAAAATGCTAGGATTGTATTACTTTCAGGTACTCCTGTTATTAACTATCCAAATGAATTTGGCATTCTCTTCAATATTTTAAGAGGTTATATCAAGACATGGAAAATACCATTAGTTGTAAATACAAATAAGAAGATTGATAAACATTCACTTCAAGAAATATTACTTGGAGAGAAGACATTAGATTATTTAGATTACTCACCATCCAGTAAAATGCTTACTATCACCAGAAATCCATTTGGATTTAAAAATAAAATTAAGAAAGAATCTGGTTATCAAGGTGTCTCAAATAATAAGCGAACTGATAGCGGAGAAACTGAATTAGATATAGAATTTATTTCAGACGATGATTTTGAGAGAAAAATTATATCTATTCTCAGAAGAAACGACATTGATATTATAGCTGATGGTATCGAAATCAAATATAGAAAAGCATTACCCGACTCATTTGATGAGTTTGTTGCTAGGTATGTTGATGAAACAACACGTAAACTTAAAAATTCTGATGCTGTCAAACGTAGAATTTTAGGTCTTTCTTCTTACTTTAGAAGTGCTCAAGAAAGTTTATTACCAAGATTTAATAAACAACTGGGTGTAGATTATCATATAGTTAGAGTCCCAATGAGTGATGTTCAATTTAAAGTATACGAAGCTGCTCGTGTAGAAGAACGTAAACTTGAGAAAAAGAAACCTAAACAAGGAATGTCGGAAGATTATGAAGATAAAGCATCAACCTATCGTATTTTCTCTCGTTTATTTTGTAATTTTATTATTCCTGACAGACCAATTCCTATTAGAGCAAAAAAGAAGGAAGAAATAAAGGAAGAAGGAAAAGAAGAAGAAGAAAGCAATATTGTTGCCGCATTAAAAGAAGGTAAAAAAGTGGAGTTGAAACAAGATGTTCAAGATAATAGAGAAGGCGAAATTGAAGGCGATGAAGTGATGGAAGATGTCGGAGGAACTACTTATACTGAACGTTTACAAAATAAAATAAAAGAAATGGAAGAACACTCAAATGATTTTTTTACGCCTGAAGCTTTACAAACATATAGCCCTAAATTTTTACATGTTCTTGAAAATATTCAAGACCCTGAATATCAAGGTCTCCATCTTGTTTACAGTCAATTTAGAACTGCCGAGGGCATTGGTTTATTTACACTTGTTTTGAATAAAAATGGATTTACGCAATTTAAAATTAAAAAGAATTCAGCTGGATTATGGAAAATTGATATACCAGAAGCTGATGAAGGCAAACCAACTTATGGACTATATACCGGAACTGAAACAGTTGAAGAAAAAGAAATTGTGCGTAAAATTTATAATGGAGAATGGGATGATATACCAGACAGTATTGGTTCTGTTCTCAAATCTAAATATAGAAATAATAATATGGGCGAAGTTATTAAAGTTTTTATGATTACATCGTCTGGTTCTGAAGGTATTAATTTGCGTAATACTCGTTATGTACATTTAATGGACCCTTATTGGCATCCTGTTCGTTCTGAACAAGTCATTGGACGCGCTAGACGTATTTGTAGTCACAAAGATTTACCACAAGCATTACAAACAGTTGAAGTATTTGTTTATTTGATGGTGTTTACTGAAGCACAATTAAAATCAGATGAGGCTATTGAGTTGAAAAAAAAGGATTTAAGTAAAACTGCTCCTAAAACGCCACAAACAAGTGACCAATATTTATTTGAAATATCAAGTATTAAAGCTAATTTAACTGAACAACTGACCGAAGCAATTAAAGAATCTTCTTTTGATTGTTACATTTATTCTAATGGTAAATGTGTTAATTTTGGCGATCCAACAATTGATAAGTATTCATATGTTCCAGATTATGCTGAACAACAAAATGATACAACTGCTTTAGCAAATAAAGTGGCAGTCGAATGGGTTGGTAAGCCTGTTACAATTAATGGTGTAAAATATGTTTACCGTAGAGTTAGTGACAATGTCTTAAATATTTATGATTTTAAATCATACGAAGCTGCATTAAAGGATCCAAGTATTATACCTGTTCAAGTTGGTACATATGAAACTGATGAAAAAGGCCAGAGAGTTTTTAAACAATTAGTTAATAAATAAATCAATAAATTTAATAATAATTTAAATATAAACTTGAATTATTATTAATTGACTTCATATTGGGAAAAACAATATAATGATGGGTTTTTTAATGTTTCGTGTGAACATGGTTTTTACCAACTAAAGAACCATTAAAGGTTTTACCTGAACAATATTTGTATTTACAAGAAGTTATTACACCAAGTAAATGAACTAAAAAAAATTGATTATAATATAAATTTTGTTTATATGAAAAATGATGAGATGAATTTGGATGACACGAAATTGTAATGTCCAAAGGTCTTATAGAATTTAGACTTCAACACAAGTCATTAAATCAAATACTTCTAATATTTTGACTACAACAGAAACTAGCCAAAATATAAATGGATAACAAAGACATCCCTCCCTCTATGCAAAAAATATCACTCTTCTCCAATCCATATATTGATGCAATAATTTAAAATTCCTTTTTATTATGGTTAGATAATATTGCAAGTATTTTATCCATTTTATCATTTAAATTTAGTACACTTCTCTCTAACTTTGCGATTCTATCTTCGTTTTCATTATATATTAGTTGCTGTTCTTGAATTTCCAATCTAATATTGTCTTCTTTTTTATTGACTTTTTTTAGCTTTGCAAATATACTCATATCTTCTTCATCTTCTGCATCTGGTTCTGATATAAATGTATTCACTTGATCGTTAGTGTTAAATGTTACATTCTTTTTAGGACTTAATTTTTGATCTAGTTCATTTGAATAGTTAAATCTATTATTAATTTGTGGTTGTTCCAATTTAGCTTCAAATTTTTCTGATTTTAAAGAAGTCTCTTGCGGTTTTAGCCAGTTGTCTATTTCATTAGTTGTATTATAAGATCTATTTATCTGCTCAACTTCATAATTACGCTGTGCCTGCATTTCTTTAAGAATTTTATCCATCTCTTTTATAGGTCTATCTGTTGTTTTGTCAGAAAATTCTGGAACAGGTGGTGCTTTTAACGTCATTGAATCTTCAAATTCTTCTTGTCTCCTGTTAAAATCCTTTTCAAATTGACTTTTTCTATCATTTTGTATGTCTTCAAATGTAATCAGTTCTTTTAATTGCGGTTGTTCATTATGTATTTTTATTTTACTTGGTTGATATGGATATGTTCTTTTAATGTGATTAAGAATAAGGAGAATATACTTTTTATTCAAATCAACTAATAAATTAGTTTTTTTTCTCTCGGCTTCAAAAAACCCATTGATGTTATTTAAAAATAAATTATATATTTTACTTTGAATATCATGTGTTAGGAATGTAAATATTTCTTCGTCGCTTATAACATCCCATAACATTTTAATGTTATCTTTTGTATTAAATATACTAACAGACATTGAAATATATAATAATATCATTGTGTTTTTATATATTTTTATAACGAATCGTTGAAATAAATATGTCTAAATTTTTGTATATATTCATCTTTAAGTATATGAGTTTTTAAATAATGTTCAGTCATTTTATCTTCCAACATATGAACTATAAAAAAAATGGAATATACACCACATTCAGTATTGCCATATTGATGTTCAACACCTTTATTACTATCAACTTTAAAGTTAATGGGTTTAGGTAAGTTATGTCCTTGTTCAATAATTTTATCGATTAATTGTTTTACTTCTTTTGGTGCAGGGTCGCCTGTACTATCAAAGAAAAATATAGTTTTCTTTTTAATATTAATAAACATTGATATCCAATGCTGTCCAGGTTTATAATCTGGATCAGTATTAAAAATAACGCCAATTTTTGTTATTCCTTTTTTAATAAGTTTTTCAAGATTAAAATTGCATAATTCTTCCCAAACACATTCACCATATAATTTTCTAGTGTTAAAATTAATTGGTGTAGGTCCAATAAAATCAAAACATTTATAAGATTTCTCATATTGTTTCATAACTTTCATAATATCTGTGCTAGATAACCATTCATTAGGATTTTTTTTCCATTCATCTGGAGATTCTGGTGCGAAGGAATCAGCAATTTCACTTTCTAAATGTCCAAATACAGTCTTTTGTTTTAACCAACAAGCTTCATTATTGCAAATATCTTTAAGATATTCAGTAAGTTTGTTATGTATTTCTTTTGGCGAATTAGAATTTATTTTTGAGTCAGGATGTCTAGCATTCCAATGGTCCCTTAAATGAATAAGGTCTTTGTTAGTATAACATGTGAAATGATTTATTTCATCCTTAGGTTTTGGACTACAATTTATTTTTTTTAGTTTTATGGTTTTTCTATATTTTCTAAAACCACGTTTAATTCTATTGTTTTTAAAAGTTTTTTTATTTCTAATTTTTTGTATTGTCTTCATAAATATTAGTAATATTCTTTTTTATACCTTTATCTTTTAATTCAGATTTAATAATATCAATAACACTTTAGACTTTGGTAAACTAATATGATTTTGTTTCTTATTTGAAGTTCGCTTAAAATATTTGTCTAAAGTAGGAATATCTATTTAATTGAACGCATCAATAGCTTATCAGCTTCTATATAATTGTTTGACAAATCTATATTAGCATCGCGGATCATCACTTATTATTTTTTCAAATAAATGGATTATTCTTTTTCTATAAAATTTATTTATATTCTTAACATGTTATCTTAACATGTTTGTTTTGTCATATCTCGCAATTGACATCTTGTATTATTATAAAAAATTCCAGAACCGCATAATCCAGGCGCTGGATTTGGATTAAAATCTCCGAATGTCTCATCCCTAAATAATAATTCATGTGGGTTTGGTTGGGTTTTTGTTTGGAATTTATATGCATATAAATCACTGCTAGAATTAGGAACATAAACTGCTTGACTACATTTTTGTAATGCATATATTTGATTTCTTAATTCAGATTCGGTATTTATATTTGAAGCAAACCCTGACCAAGGTGATTGAGTATTCCCTGGATTAAACGTTTCATGAACATTATATGTTGGCATTTTTACAAGAGGCACATTTATTTGCTTTCTTGGTTCAACTATTGGAAAATAAGAATATTTTGTCATAACTGGTCTCACATCTAAATATGGTTGTAACATTTGTGATGGCAAATTTCTATCATAAATTCTATTATTTGTTTGATTGTGAATGTCTGAAACACATTGTTGAGCCATTTGATATATTTATATATTATTATTTAATAAATTTAAAGATTTACCCATAATTATATAATTATGTGCGGCATTTTTGCTCTCTTAAATACCAATAATGATGACCACCTCCTTAAACACATCATAAAGCAACAATTTAACAAAGGAAAAAGAAGAGGACCTGAATATTCTAAATTAGAATATCATTATATGAAAATGGTTATTGGATTTCATAGACTGGCCATTAATGGTTTAAACTCTGGTTCTAACCAACCAATTTTGATTAAAGACGTTTTATTGATTTGCAATGGAGAGATTTATAATTATAAAAAACTTTATAAATATATGAATGTTAAACCTGTTACTGATTCAGATTGTGAAGTTATTATCCATTTATATCTTAATTATGGCATTGAACAAACGTTAAATATGCTTGATGGTGTTTATTCTTTTGTATTATATGATAACAGAAGCAATAACAACAACATTTATATAGCAAGAGACCCGTTAGGTGTCAGACCATTATACAGACTTTATAGTACATCAGAAGTTTTTGATTTACATGGTTTTGCATCTGAAATTAAGTGCTTAGAACACTTTTACAATGAAGATACATCTTGCTATCGTCTTGAACAATTTAAACCTGGGTCATATTCTATTTTTCAATACACTAACACTAAATGGCAGCAAAGTATTAGCAATAAACCGTATTTTTTACCATCATTCTCATTTACATTGTTCACACAAGATGTTTCAGACTTAAAAAAAGATTTTTTTTTAAATATCTCAAATTATTTAAATGCTGCTGTTATTAAAAGATGTAATACTACAGAAAGACCTGTTGCTTGTTTATTAAGTGGAGGTCTTGATAGCAGTTTAATAGCTGGATTAGTATCTAAATATTTTAGAAAAAGAAACAAACAAATTGAAACGTATAGCATTGGACTTGAAAATTCTGAGGATGTCAAATATGCTAGAATTGTTGCTGATTATATTGGTTCAAAACATACTGAAATAATTGTTACCGAAAAAGAAATGTTCGATTCCATACCTGAAGTCATTAAAGCCATTGAAAGTTATGATACTACTACAGTTAGAGCTAGCATTGGAAATTATTTAATCGGAAAATATATTGCTGCTAATTCTGATGCTAAAGTTATTTTTAATGGCGACGGTTCGGATGAATTACTTGGCGGTTATCTTTATATGAATAAATGTCCTGATGACATTGAATTTGATAAAGAAACTAGACGATTGTTGAAAGATATTTATTTATTTGATGTTCTACGTTCTGATAAATCAATTTCATCAAATGGTCTTGAACCTAGAACACCATTTTTGGATAGAACTTTTGTTAATTACATTTTATCCATACCTCCATATTTTAGGAATCATAATAACTTTGGAGAACCTGAAAAATATTTGTTACGAACAAGTTTTAAAGATATTTATTTCCAAGACCATTTAAAAAGACAAATATTACCAGATGAAATTCTTTGGAGAAAAAAAGAAGCATTTAGTGATGGCGTTAGCTCACATGGTAGGTCTCTGTTTACTATTTTACAAGAAAAAATAGCTGAAAAAATGAATGAAAAACAAAGAGACCTTCAAACTATTTCTTTAAGTTATGAACAAGATAAGGCGTATTGGATATTTGAACCAGATATTGAAGCAGAAAAATTTTACTATAAACAGATTTTCGACAAAGAATTCCCGAATTTAGCACATATTTTACCGTATTTTTGGATGCCGAAATACACAAATGCTACGGATCCTAGCGCTAGAACTCTTGAATTCTATTCTAAACATCCCAATAGGACTGAAAATACTGGTTAAAGTCACTATTAAATATAATATCAATTAAATATATGAAAACTTTACATTATTTTCAAGATAGATTATTTACTTTTTTGATTTACGCTTCATATATTTTAATTATTTTATCGTCGTTTGGATTGTCTCAAAGTGCTCCGCAATATTTACAATATTTAGATTATTACGTTAGAATTTATATTTGTTTATTTTTAATGTGGCGGTTCAATCCATTAAGAACACATTATGAGTTTACTGAATTGGACCGTAAAATAGCATTTAGTGCTGGAGCATTTATACTTACTACTACAACATTAAACCAATATTTGATTAATTTTAAAGACAAATTAAAAACACACTTAAATTTAGTTACTAAATTTATTTATTCTTCATAGTTTTATTTCTTTTATTACTTCTATTTTTAATAGTTCTATTTTTTGTAGAACGATTGAAAAACATTTGTAAATGTGATATTATATGTTTACCTAAAACTTTATCAACTTCATATTCTTTTTCTTCTTTTTTCATAACTTCATATTTGAATAAATATATATGTTTCATCATTATTTTTTCAAATTCATCATCATTTCCTATTATTTTTTTACCTATTTTTGATTCAGTAAATGTTTTAATCATATATTCAAATGATAAATCGTAATAATAAGGCTTTATATTTATATAGTATATATTATCATTTGCCATATCAGGATAAAACGTGTCGTCTATAAAACAAATTTCGGCATCAACAGGTATTTTTGTACATTTTATTAAATCTTTGTGCGTTTTATTTTGCGTAGTTCTACATATCTCAACTTGCTTACCATTTATTTTAAAAGCAGCTATTATTTGGTCTATTAATTTAAAGCTTATTTTTTTTTCAAAATAACTCATTATATGTCTAGCCCATTCACGCGGTCCTGTATTATTTGTATAAATCATCATTTTATGACAACAATTCGTTTTTTTCTTGTTCTTTAAGTAGTTTAAAATATTTATTATATTAGGCCTTAAGAATTCTGGGAATAAATCTAAAATATCATCAAAATCTGATTGCGTTAGTGCACTTTTATTTTTTGCTTTTAAATAATTTGCTAAGCTATCCCAAAATATACCATATTGTGTAAAATAACCAAGCGTTTCATCTAAATCAAATACTACAATCTTCATTGCTAATATATATTGAGAAATATGTATTTTAAAAATAATTAATTATATATTGAAAATTCAATGACGATTCAGAAAATTATTTTATTTGTAAATATATATTATCAATGACTGAACTTACAAATAATGATTATAAAAAAATTTTAGAGTTTTATAATAAACCTATACCTAAGTCTAAAAGGCTACTTAAAATTCAAGCAAAACAATTGCTTGTTAATAAATTATGTCGCTGCATCAAAAAAGTTGATAAAGGAAATGAAGCTCGTGCTATTGGTATATGTACAAAAACAATCATTAATAATAAGGGATTTACACGTGGAAATTTCACGTGTAAAAAGAAAGAAAACATTATTCTTAAAAAGAAGAATAATTTAACAAAAAAAAGAAGATATTAAAAGGATATAAACATTTATATTATTTATATAATATATAATATGAATACAAAGGACATATTTAATGATATTGAATCATCTTTATTCACAAAAAAAGTTACTATTTCGGTTGAAAAAAGAAATGGCAAAAAGTATGTTACAAATGTCATTGATATGGCAGAGGACCTTGATTTACCAAAAATTTTGTCTTATTTAAAGAAGACACTTAATTGTAATGGTTCTATACTTAAAGATGAAATTCACGGTGAAATTATGTCTTTTTCAGGCGACCACAAAGAATATATATATAATTTTTTGATTAATGAAGAAATTTATAAAAAGAAAAATATAATTGTCAAAGGTGTTTAAGCTATTTTGACAAATGGTCTAAAGCTGATAGTAAAACTAATTCTTGTTCTGTCAGCTTCTGAAATATTAGATTTTTATCCATTGATATTTGAAAATGGCGTGCTGAATAACCAAAATTTTTACATACACAAAATACTCCATCATCTGTGATTTTCATTTCGCAAAACAGAGCTCCTTTTGTTAAATAAATATTAGTTGGGTCTTCAATGGGAACCCATCTAATAAATGTACCATATTTTAATTCATTCATTTCATCTACATATTTGTAGTCTTTTAGTTTATTAAACATATCAATTGTTTCTTTTTTTGACAACTGAAGCTCATTTAATATTTTTAGCGTCATCTCCCGAATAGTTTTAGTCGTAAAATTTAATAGAGATTCATTTGAATCATCATCTAATGCTTTCAATAATTTATTAACATCCATATTTATTTACATATTAATAAATTTTTATACTATTTATCATAATTAATAAAAGTTTCAAGGATCACCATGACCCAAATGAACCACTGCCTAAAACAGCATTAGCTGCCATTGGTCCATCATAAAACCCTTCAGTTGTTACACCAGGCGTCGCTGCTCCGACTAAAGGAGTTGTATCTTGTCTATACATTGAGTCATAATTTGGCAATTGTTGAGGCGCCATTGTATTTTGTGTGCCTTGTGTAGTGTCATAAGTAGGTAATGAACTTATAGCTGTTCCATCAGTGTAACCACTCATCGGTTGTTGACCAGAAATTGGTTGAGAAACTTTTACATTACTGCTGCCATTTTTCTTTTTATTATCAGTTTTTCCATTCCATAATTCGCTTATACGGTCTACTAAAATAGATACTTTCTCTCCAAGTTTTGTATGTAAACTCATTGTAATCATTAAAATTGCTAAAATAATATAGACAATATGAAAATCTGGATATTTGGCTCCACTATATGTTGGAATATATGTAATTATTCTGTGTATAAGTAGTAACCCAATAAACATCACAATTATTTGGATTATTATTTCTGCTGAAACTTCTAAACTACTTTTTTTGTCATCTGCTTCTGGAACATATTTTTGCATTGTTTTATTAAGTATTACAACAGGTATTATCGCTATAACTGAGTATTGTAATATATTAAGCACCTCTGATTTTGAATCATCGTCAAAATTGAAAACATGCTTAAAAAAACTGGTTGATTCGTCCGAGCTATCCATATCCTTTATAGGGTATAATTAGAAATTAATAATTTAAATTCTCTTTTAAGTAAATAATTTAAATACTTCATTCTAAATATATTATGGAACATTTAGCCGAAGAATATGCCACTGTCCAAAAAATGTTGTTTTCTAGCGAGAAACGTTCTTCTTGTAAAGAAGAACAATCCAAAGTTTCTGATAACATTTTTAACAAAAAATGTCAACACGAGGAATATCAATACCTAAATTTGCTTGAAAATATTTTAGAAAATGGAACTTGGGAAGAAGGAAGAAATGGCAAAACAAAAAGTATTTTTGGCGCATCTATGCGTTTCACTCTAAAGGATGGTAAAATTCCTATTTTAACCACAAAGAAAACTGCTTGGAAGACTTGTTTAAAAGAGTTGTTATGGTTTATTCGCGGCGAAACTGATAACAAATTATTGAAAGCTCAAGGGGTTCATATTTGGGATGCCAATGCTTCGAGAGAATTTTTAGATAGTCGCGCTCTTACCTTAACTCGTGAGGATTTAATTGGACCTTGTTTTGTTAGTGGAACAAAAGTTTTAACAGAAAATGGATATAAAAATATTGAAGATGTTGCTGTGAACGAAAATGTATATACTCACAAAGGTAATTTTTATCCCGTATTAGAAAATATGAATAGATTATACAGCGGGCAATTATATAAAATAAGACCTAAATACAGTCCATACGATATAGTGTGTACGCCTGAACATCCATTTTATGTGAGAAAATTTATTGTTAAAAATAGATTTAAGATTGATGGAGTAGAAAAAAGAAATGTTGTATTTTCTGACACACCAGAATTTATTCCGGCTAAAGATTTAGTTAAAGGTCAATATTTTTTGGGTATGAAAATTGAAGAAAAAGAAATAATTCCAGAATTTTTAATTAAAGGTGTTTTAACAAAATTAGATAATCCAACTTTTTGGTGGATGATGGGTTTATTTGTTGGAGATGGGTGGTTAGTTAATAAAAAAGTTGGAAATTATGAAAGAAATCGTATACATTTTGTTATTGCGAATCATCAAATTGAAGAGTATTTACCCAAATTATTACAGGTTATACCTGAAATATTACATAAACGAGATGACAGTGGTTGCAAAACATATTATGCAACAAATCATGATGTAGCCAATATACTTAAATTGTTTGGTAAATATGCAAAACATAAATTAATTCCTAATTTTGTTCATGAAGCGCCTAAATATTTAATAAGAGAGTTTATAAATGGATATTTAGCGGCTGATGGTTGTAAAAGAACTTTATGTGTTAACCAATCATCCAGATTAACAACAATATCATATAATTTAGCATTTAGTATTCAAAAATTGTATTTTAAATTAGGATTTATTGGTTCAATTCAATTCAGTAAGAGATATGGAAAAACTCATATTTTTCCTGGCAATAAAGTATGTAATATAAATGATGTATATTTATTTGAAGTTTATGAAACAAAACGCAAGTGTGACTATTCGTTTATTGAAAATGGATATGTATGGTTAACAATTAAAAATATAGAAATAGAAAATGTTGTTAATAAATGCGTATATAATTTATCTGTTTTAAACGATAATACGTATACAGTAAATAATGTTGCTATCCATAATTGCTATGGTTATCAATGGCGAAATTTTAACGCAAATTATAACTGCTTTACAGGCAAGCGATTGTTGGATGATGACCCTAATGATGTCCATAGAAACCGAATGGAGTTCAAGGGTGTCGACCAATTACAAAAAATTATTGACGCGTTAAAAGACTCTAAACAACGCACAAGTCGTCGTCTTGTTATGACATCTTGGAATCCTTGCCAATTAGACCAAATGGCGCTCGAACCGTGTCATATTTTATGTCAATTTAATGTAAAAAACGGAGACCAATTATCATGTGCTATGTATCAACGCAGCAATGATGAAGCATGCGGAACAACATTTAATATAGCATCATATAGTTTCCTTACACATTTGCTAGCAAAACATTGTGGATTGAAAGCACATGAATTTATTTATTTTAAGGGAGATTGTCATATTTATGAAGACCATATTGAAGGCATTAAAACGCAAATTCAAAGAGAACCATATCCGTTTCCGACTATTTCAATTAAAACAATTAGAGAAAATATAAATGATTATCAAGTGGAAGATTTTGAACTACACAATTACCAACATCATCCTCAGATAAAATTTCAGATGGTTGCTTAAATAAAAAATTGATTCAAACTTCTTTTATATAAAGATAATTAATTATATAAAAGAAATGTCAGCCATTTCTGATTCAATTGTGCTTTCAGGGGCGATATTCCTATTTATCGCTTCAGCTTTTGGAATTAATTGGAAGTGGCTAAAGCAGCAGAAAGCAGAAGTGTCTGCTTTCGAAGTTTTCAACGGAACACTTATGGTTCTCTCTGCTGGAGTTATTTCTTATAACTTCAAACGCAATGTTTAAACAACGCACTTTCTTTCTGATATCACTGACATGTTCGTGAAACATGTCCCACAGGAGGCAGCTATGCAGTGCAGCCAAGACAGAGGAAGAAATTGCTAGGTTGGAAAATATTGTGATAAAAGTAAATGAGCTACATTCACTTATTGACTCTTACAAGTTCGTGCAAATTGTAATTGATAAAAGAGAAAAGATTACCATTGAAATTGAACCATCTATTATTGATACTTATAATATGAGATGTTTAAAGTGGGATACACAAATTATTAACCAAAAACAATTCAAAAGTATAAATGAAAATATATACTTGTGTATATTGAAGTATAAGGGGTGTGAAAATCATCCTAATATAGTAAATGATAAAAATGTTGCACAAAACGTATATAAAGTTTATATTTACAGAAAGAAGTTAGAAAGACAATATGTTGATATTTTGCGCAACGAAGGACTATATAATAATACACTAGATGAAACAATTAAAATATTTAATACTAAAATTGAACTATTATATGAAAAACTTGCTACATTATTCTAAAAATAATATATTCTTAATCCTACTTAAAGACCGAGACACTACATTATGAAGGGAAAATCTTAAAATTCCGAAAAATAGGTCAGTTTTTTTTCCCTACACATGAAGGGCGCCGATTCACTTTTAAAAAATGAAAAGTATTTTAACTTTTCAAAAATGGACAAAAAAAATGTCCAAAATGGGATAGCCAAAAAAGTCCTTACTGACCGATTTTTTCAGTTTTCACTTTAGAGCTTTATCGTCACATTTGACACTATAAACAAAAATTGTGTGATTGTTATTTTTTTATATTTTTTGCGAAAAAATATTTAGAAGTTTTTTCTCGTCACATATATATGGAAGTTTTTGGGGACAAAAAACATCAAAAAAACATCGCCAAATTTGAGTGTAAGACTTGTGACTTTAAATGCTTTAAAAAAGGCGACTGGGATAGGCACATTATTAGACCTAAGCATGTCAATCTAACAAATTCGAACAGCCTTGTGACAGAAAAGACATCAAAAAACATCTATACATGTGATTTTTGTAGCAAAGAATACAAATCTAGAAACGGGTTATGGAGTCATAAAAAAACTTGTAAACAAGAAAAAGAAATACACCTCTGCACACCTATCCCTTCAAATATTATTACGACTGAATTGGTCTTGGAATTGATAAAAGATAATAAAGAAATGAAACAGATTATACTTGAGCAACATAATACCATCAACAATTTAGTAAAAAATGGAACAAATCAGATTACCAATTCTCATAACAATAATCATAGTCATAATAAAACATTTAACCTACAATTCTTTTTGAATGAGACATGTAAAGATGCTATGAATATAATGGATTTTGTCGACTCAATTAAGCTGCAATTATCAGACCTTGAAAAAGTAGGCGAATTGGGCTACACTCAAGGAATATCTAATATTATCACTACTAACTTAAAGGCATTAGACGTTACACAACGACCAGTTCATTGTACTGATAAAAAAAGAGAAACTATGTATGTTAAAGATGAAGATAAATGGGAAAAAGAAGATAAAAACAATACTAAGCTGAAAAAAATGATAAGACATGTAGAAAATAAAAATATTAAACTACTTCCATCATTTAGAGAGAAATATCCTGAATATAAAAACTCATCATCAAAAATGTCAGATAAATATGATAAAATAGTGTTAGAAGCTATGGGAGGTGCCAATGGTGATGATAAAGAAGAAAAAATTATTCATAATATATCTAAATCTGTAGTTATAGATAAATATATTTCCGAAGATTAACATCTAAATAAATTATTAATGCGTAAGTTATTTAGAAACAAATTGTCATAATAATTATATTATGAGTTCAAGATCACTTGCTGCCGCTAGAGCTAGAAGAGCTGGAGATAATGCTCCACCTGTTAGTGGAAATAGACCTGTTACTTCAATTGGTTCACAAGCTGCTTTTGCACAACCGCCTGCCGGAATGGGATATAATATGCCACCACCTCCAAATAATGTACGTGTTGCTAAATCTATGCAACAACCTCCACAAAGACAGGCACCTCAACAATACAAACAATTTTATGAACAACAACAACCACAAAATGGGTTGCCGTTTCAAAAATTAAGTATTTCTGATGCTATCGGACTTATTACTTTAAGACTAGGTAGAGTTGAACAGTGGATTATTGAGACCGATCATGAAGAAGAAACTAAAGAAAATGAATCAAGTGTTTTTCCTAGTAATTACACAGTTATTGACAATTCAGTTTTAACAACTATTGTTAATCGCCTTGACACTCTTGAAAAGAATGGAACATCTTCATCATCTTCTGAAGAATTTACAAAATTAAGCGAAGAGGTTAAAACCTTATCTGAACAATTTAAGAGAATGGGCGATGATGTTTCTAAGCATACTATTGAACTAGCTAAATGTGCTGAACAAGTGTTTAGATTTAATAGAGAGTTAACCGAAACCAAGGACATTCTAAAATCATTTATGGTTAAGTATGATATGTTTGCTCAAGAAACTAATCAAAATTTCTCTGATTATGAATTAGCTTTATCTGATTTGGAAAATCGTTTGACTTCTGATGGAGAAAATATAGAACCACAAGACAATGAAAGTGAGAAAAATGGAACTAATATTAACGATATAGATGGTAATATTATGTCTGTAGATTTGAAAAATATGATAAAACAAGAATTAGGTGCTATCTAAAAGTTTAATTTATAAAACATATTAAAAATAATAAATTATTATAATTAATATGAAATTCACTATTGAGAATAAAAAGAAAAAAGATACGTTTATTTCTATTTTTCAACTATTAAAATGTTCCTCGTCGCAGATAAATGCTACATTTGATACAGACAATTTACATATTCAAGGAATGGATAAGTCACACGTATGTCTGTTTGATTTAAATTTAAATAAACAATGGTTTAATTCTTACGAAGTTATTAGCAAAGAAAACATTTGTTTTGATTCAAGCATATTTCATTCTATCATAAGCACAAAAAGTGATGAACAAAGTTTAATAATTAAAAAAGAATCAGACGATAATTTATTAATTGAACTAATTAACAATGTGAAGAAAACTGATTATAATAAATTTTTTACAATGCCGCTGCTCGAATATGAATATGATGAAATGAATATTCCGTCAACAGATTATGACGCTGAATTATCGTTACCATCAAAAAAGGTAACTGATTTGCTGTCACAATTGAGCAATTTTGGCGATGATATAAATATAAAATGCTCAGGAAACTGTGTTGATTTTAAAACAAATGGAACTTCAGGAGAAATGCGTGTTAATATACTAATTGATGACATGTCTAGTTATGCTGTAATTGAAGACGAAGAAGTGAATTTAACATATAGTTTAATATATATCAGTAAGATGTGTGTAACAAATAAATTATCAAATGATATAGATTTTAGCTTAAGTAACGAATGTCCAATGAAGATAAATTATAATTTAGGAGATGATAGTTCATTAATGTTTTATATAGCACCGAAATTATCTGATGACTAATCAACTTTAAAAAAGCTGTATAAATTGTCATTTCTAAATGCGGAGTTCGTTATAGTCAAAAAATATTATTATCATTTTTAATTAAGATGAGAATAATAATAGGTTTATGCATATTTTGTTTAGTTTTATTTTTATATCTTCATATTCAGTTTCATTTAAAAACCGGAGAAGATTTGGAAATGTATGAAGTAGACCAACCATCTAAAGATAAATTTGAAGAAATCTGTGATTTAAGACAACCAGTTTTATTTGATTTTGAATGTCAAAAAATAATAGAAACATCAAATCTAAATTATGTAGCAAATAATTACCACGCCTTTGAAATCAAAATAAGAAATATTAGAGAGAATGATAACAATACAGAACTTTACATGCCATTGCCAATACATGCTGCTATTAAATTATTTGATGAAGACAAATCGGCTTCTTATTTCTCCGAAAATAATGCCGACTTTTTAGAAGAAACAGGTGTCGGCAAAAATATGCGATATAACGACGAATTCCTTAGACCATATATGATGTCAAACTGCAACTATGATATTATGGCCGGTAGCGCCAACACTTGCACACCATTTAGATATGAAATTAATTACAGGAATTATCTTTTATTGACGCAAGGAAGTGCACAAATTAAACTCGCACCACCACATTGCACTAAATATTTGTATCCAGTTTACGATTATGAAAACTTTGAATTTAGGTCAGCTGTTAATCCTTGGAAACCTCAACCAAAATATACTGCCGATTTTGATAAAATTAAATGTCTTGAATTTACTCTTTTAGCTGGTAAAACATTATATATACCTCCTTATTGGTGGTACAGCATTAAGTTTAATGACAATACAAGTATTTCATGTTTTAATTATAGAACATATATAAATAATGTTGCTGTTTTACCTTATATTTGTTTACACGCTTTACAAATTCAAAATGTAAAGCGTAATGTTGTTAAAAAAGTTAGCATTGAAGAACTGAATAAAAACGAAGTTTTAAAAGAAGATTTATCTACTAATCGCGTTCAAAATAACGACGATGTTATAGAAAATATTGCTACACGCATTCAAAGTACTAATATAGATGATCTGCCACAACCATCAACAGTTGATAATAATACCGGTTCTGAAATATAATAAAATATTAAGATATATTATAATGAGACTTACTAAGTTTTTTTCCTCTTTAAATCCTTTTTCCAAAAGTCGCAGAAGAAAGCATAAATCAAGACGACAAAAAAAACATAAACGCACTAGACGTCTCGCTATGCGAGGAGGATGAGGCGAACCTATGCCTTCTACTGACAACAAATATGTCATGAAAGGAGGATGAGGCGGGTCTTTACCACCTGTAAATAATATATAAAAAAATCTGTATTTTCTTGGATGACAATTTTATCTTATCCTGATAAATATTTGATAATTGAAAATTTTTAAGATTATTTATATTATATTTATGTTAAACGTTAGAAGATGTAATTAATCCAACAAAATCATTTTTAAACGATTCTTGTTTCATCTCAAGATTTTTAATATCCGCTCTACAAAGAGCACAGCAAGGAATTTTTCTTTTATCGTTTTGTAATGATTGTTTAATACAATCTTTGCAAAATTCATGTCCGCAATCCAATTTTATAAATATAAGTTTTTTATGCTGTTCATAACATATGCTACATTCACATATTTCATTTGAATCATCTTGAAGTTCAGATATTTTTGCTTCGATATTAAATCTGTTATTTTGTTTGGTTAACTGTTCATTGTTTGGAATAATACGTTGAATAATAAATTGAATGCAAGTAAGTACATTAGTTCTATTAGGTACACCACATTTACTTATTGCAAACGCTTTTACTAATTTTGAATCAATCATTGCTTTATCTAATAAATAACGATGCACGTGAGCAATACGTAAATCATGTGTATATACAGTCGATATTATAAATTCTGAATAAGTTAATAAATTTCTCTCAAAATTATAAATTTTATCACTATTGCATGCGGTAATATTATGTCCTGCTATTCGGCAAAATGAACAACATCTAGCTTGACGACGGTTCAATTGAATACTCATTTCTTTGATTATGATGATAGTAATACTTCTAATAAGTATTTGAATTTCTTATTCAATTTTTTTTTATTAGTGTATTTAATTCGTTTAACTGAGATATAGTATTAACACCAATTACTTCTATCATTTTCTCTGCTGGCAAATCATACAATTCAATTTTTTTTTATTAGTGTAT
>Ga0194115_10001240_pt1 | contig 33195 bp, 30 predicted proteins | sample TA2MahsurfametaG_3_FD_148656 | JGI IMG/M metagenome (GOLD analysis project Ga0194115, IMG submission 148656) | Freshwater microbial communities from Lake Tanganyika, Tanzania - TA2015002 Mahale S4 surface | ecosystem: Environmental > Aquatic > Freshwater > Lake | place: Tanzania: Lake... | reverse complement strand
TCAACATCAATCTTTTCATGGGTCTGAAATTTCCTTCAATTTGGCCAGGTGGATTGTTAAATCAAAACCGAATTATTGCACCCATACTTTTTTGTCAAATAATTTGAAGCTGTTGCCGCCGATTGTTTTTACTATATTCAACCGCTTCAAATCCATTAAAAATGACTAAAAAGTTCATCCTCCCATCTTTATTGTGCCTGTTCCTTTTTGCTGAAACGACCCGCGCACAGGAACAATCAAAATCAGATACTGCTCCAACCGGTGAAGTATCAACGACCAATCAATCGGTTAAGATTAATGGTGTGACCATTCCTCTTACTGCCCGCGCAGGGACTATAGTTGTGCGTGATGAAAACAGCGATCCGGTCGCATTGATGGGATTCACAGCCTATTTTAAAGATGGCGCCAACGCCAGACGGCCGATTTTGTTTGCTTACAACGGTGGGCCAGGCTCCTCATCTTTTTGGCTGCACATGGGAGTCCTCGGTCCTAAGCGGATCGTGATCAACGATCCGGGATTCACGCCCGCTTCACCCTACCAACTGGTCAACAATGAATATTCATTCCTTGACCTGGCTGATCTGGTTATGATCGATCCCGTGGGCACCGGCTTAAGTGTCCCGGCCGGAAAAGCAACCTATCAGGATTTCTGGGGTGTGGATCAGGATGCAAAAAGTATTTCAATGTTCATCCGGCAGTTCCTCACCGAATACGGTCGGATGAATTCACCAAAATTTCTGTTGGGGGAAAGCTATGGTACCTTCCGAAACGCCGTGGTGATGAACAGGTTGCTAAATCAGGGCATTGCCTTAAATGGCGTGATCATGGTTTCAGCGGTTTTTGACCTTCGCACGTTGTTGTTTCCGCCCAACGACGACTTGCCATACCTGGTTCACTTTCCTACTTATGCTGCAACCGCTTGGTACCATAAGAAAATTAACTCCAGGCCCGAAAATCTTGAGGCATTCCTATCCGAAGTCCGACAGTTCACCGAAGGTGAATATGCGCCGGCATTGTACAAGGGTGATCGCTTAAGTTTAGAAGATAGAAACAAACTTGCTGCCAGGCTCGAACGTTTCTCCGGCGTTGCTGCTGCCTATTGGCTTAAAGCCGACCTTCGGATGGAGGCATCCGAATTTTATGCGGAGCTGCTCCGGGAGGAAGGCAATGTTGTAGGTCGTTTGGATTCCCGTTTTAAAGGTCCTGCGCAGGATGTTATCGCACAGACTGCCGATTATGATCCCCAGAGTCTTGCCATTTCACCAGCGTACATCACAGGATTCCTGGATTATTTTCACAATGATTTGAAAGTAAACCGTAAGCATCAGTATGCCCTCACTGCGGGCGTAAGGAAAGGATTTAAATGGGATTGGACCCATGAGGGAAATTTGCGGTGGGGAACTTCTGCGGCCATCCACAGCGGGATCGATATGGCTGAAGCCTTATCGCATGATCCAAATATGAAGGTATTGGTCTTGAATGGCTACTATGATGTGGCCACCGTATTTTATGGTGTAGAGCATACCATTGATCACCTAGGTTTACCAAAGCGGCTCAAGGACAACATCATAATGAAATATTACGAGGCGGGGCACATGATGTACACCCATCAGCCTTCCTTAGAAAAATTCAGGAAGGATGTCGCTCAGTTTATTCAAGAATTGACGAGGTAAGCAGGCGGCTATACATCAGCCACCTGCATTTTTCTTGTTGATGTCGTGGAGGATCACCTCGATTTTCACCTTTCTGAATTCAGGGCCGATGCCATCACCTTCTTCGGAATAGTGCTCATACTTATTTTTGGTGGTGCTGAAGGAGCTTTTCACCTTTTCCAAATAGTCTCTTACGCCATAGGTTCTTAAGAATCCAAGCTGACTGTTTTCGGTGATACCGGTGGTTGGATCAACATTCAGACCGGCTAAATCACCCTGGAAGTAATATGGATATTCCCGGAAAGGGCCGAACTCGTTGTTGTATGGGATTTTAGAGCTCACCTTCATTTTATCCGTTGAACCGGTAAGTCTGAAGGTCACCCTTGTTTCATTGTTCATATGTTTCCAAAGTTGCTCTTTGGCTGTCCGAAGCATGAAGTCCACCAGGGTGCTGGCAGCACGAGAATCGGAAAGTTTGAATTTCCCGGAAGGGTAGTCAGCACTCGCGCCCGATCCCTCACCTTTGGTGCCGCGGTACATAAAGGTTACATGTAGATTGAGCTCGTCTCTGCCGAGGGAGTCTTTTTCGGTTTTTAGGGATGATTCCATGCTGAGCTCTACATTATTGAGTTCACCTCGTTTTTTCATGTTGGCCACCAGAACAGCCAGTTCATCACGAAGCGTTTGCTCTTCCTGAGCTATTTCCCTTGCCAACTCCAGTGGAACCTCCGTCTTTTTAACGGCCATTGGTGCATTGGAATCGTAGCGCAGCTTTTTACCATTGGTGAAGGTCAGGTTAAAACGACGGGGCGAAAAGTCATTGTCTTCATGCAGCATAAACCTGAGGCTGTCCATGGTTGCAAGCGTTACACTGCCCGCTGCTGCGTAAAAAGTTACAGGTTTAAACGGCTTTACATCCAAAGTCAAAGAATCACCTTTGACCATTAGGTTTGGATTGCCTTGTACGCGAAGGGTGGAGGCGAGGCTATCGATCAAATCCTGTTTGCGGTCTGATAAAAACTTACTGAGATTTTCCTGCGACGTCCTGTTTTGATAATCCTGTTGAGATTCTTTGGAATCCTTTTTAATGTAAGTCACCTCTGATGCAGCCAATTTTTCATTAACGATTCTATTGTAATCAGGTGCAAGTTTATCCACAGACCATGACTTGATCTCCGCATCATTGCCAATGGTGACCAGATTGATTTTTCCATTAGCGTTTCTTAAGATTCTAATGTCTACAGAGCTGGCGTGAATTTTTTTGGAGAAAATAATTTTCTTCTTGCGCAGGTCGTATACGTGAAGCTTGCCGGTGATGTCGCCGGCGAAGAGGTAATGGTCTACCGGGTGATAGGCCAGCGAGGTTATGGATGCGACGCCGATGTTGAGCGTATTTTTCTTTTGGGTGAGTCCCTGATCAATAACAGCCACTTTTCCATTATCGAGGCCTGCAAGGATTTCATATTTGGCAGGTTCTACCTGGATGGCAGTAACGCTTCGGTCCAAATTGAGTGTTGTGGTGGCGGGTTTACCATCGAGTCGTGCGTATTGAAGTTGCTTGGCGCGTGAGGTTAAAAAAGTGTTCAGGTTTGGATTCCAGGCAATTTTGAGTCCATTGAAACCTTTTTGAACTGGTTTTAAGGTCTCTTTTCCCTTACCGGGATAGATTCGGATCAGTCGGCCGAGACTGGTGATTCCGTACATCTCCTGACCTTTGCCTTCAAAGAAGATCCTGGTAAACTTTTCATCTTTAAGACTGATGTTAAAGTCATCTTGTTTTTCGAAGTCGTTGGTGTTGTACTGAATCAGATCACCTTTTTCGGTAGCCAGGAAGAATGAGTTGCCGAGTGGAGAGCAGACATAAGCGCCTTTTCCCATTTCAGGCACTTTTTTACCCCAGTAGTAAAGACCATCGTCGGTCATCAAAAATAACTTCCAGCCATAATTGGACATCCCGCGGATGGGAGCGCCCAGTTTGAAACTTCGGTTCGGATCGATTTGTGCTTTGCCTGGAATGGTGAAAGTTAAAAAGAGTGCCAGGGATAAAATTCTCTTCATTCGGCAGGGTTTTTAAGGTTTAATAGGGATGTGCAATTTAATCATTGGAGGGTAAAGAAACATCCGCATAGTTTGGTGTTTGGTTCAAACAAAAAATTGCCTCACAAACCATCTCCTCCCTCATTCTCTTTCTACTACAGCCTGAGGCCGCGTGCGAGATTCACATGGGAATCTTTGTTTTTGTTTGAAGTCCGATTTGCCCTTCACTGCACCCTAAATCCCTTCAATCAAAGGTCTAACCTCTTTTCCCATCAACTCAATTGAACCCAAAAGCTGTTCGTGCGAAAGTCCCGCACTATCCATTTGAAAGGTCAATCTTGAGATGCCTCCAAGTGCCTGACTGTGACGATGGATTTTTTCTGCGACTGTCGCAGGATCACCTATGATGTAGGCTCCGGTCGGTCCGCACTGTGCTTCAAATTGTGCTCTGCTCACCGGAGGCCACCCTCTTTCTTTTCCAATACGGGTCATACTTTCTGCATAGCCCGGGAAAAATTCATTTTTCGCTTTATCGGTTGAATTAGAAACGTATCCAAAAGAATGTAAGCCAACATTCATTTCGGATTCAGGATGACCTGATTTGATCCAGGCTTCCCGATACAAATCAACAAGTGGTCTAAACCGATGGGTCTCACCGCCTATTACGGCTATCATTAGTGGAAGTCCTAAAAAACCAGCGCGCACAAAAGATTGAGGAGTGCCGCCTACCCCCAACCAGATCGGTAATTTTTTCTGAATCGGTCGTGGATAAACCGATTGCTCATGCAATGGTGCTCTGAACTTACCCTTCCAGCTAAGGGTTTCCTTGTCTCTGATTTGCAACAACAAGTCAAGTTTTTCAATGAACAGATCGTCGTAGTCCTCCAGTTTTAAACCAAAAAGCGGATAGGCCTCTACAAACGATCCCCTGCCGGCAATGATTTCAGCGCGTCCATTCGATACCAGATCCAGCGTTGCAAAGTTTTGAAAAACGCGAACCGGATCTGCCGCACTAAGAACGGTAACGGCGCTCATGAGTCTTATCTTTTTTGTTCTCGCTGCAGCAGCAGAAAGAAGAACGATTGGGGCAGAGTCTAAAAAATCCTTTCGGTAATGTTCACCAATTCCGAAGACGTCCAATCCAACCCGATCTGCAAAGGTCACGCGGTCTAGAAACTGAGCAATAAGTTGTTCGGCACTAGCTCCGTTTTTTGGTGCGCCTTCACTGGACTTCCACACAAAACTGTCTACACCTATTTCCATAAAAAAGTTTTAAAGCGGCTTATAGCCGTTATACCATCAATATTTAAATCCGACAAAAGTAGTATTAAGAATCAGGACAAGGCTTTGATACAATACTCAAGGCATTTGCGAACCTCTGCGACGGATCCTGAACCATCCGGAACCTTGTACTCCAACTCGATGGTGGCTGGGAAATCGTAACGATTTTTTTTCATTAACTGTAAGGTCTCAACAATAAGGGTGTCACCCTCGCCCCATGGAAGATTGGCGCCGCCATTGACTTTATTTTTCCTATCCTTCACGTGCATGCTAACTATTTTATTGCTTCTGCGCTGAATGAGCTCACGGGCATCTGTATTACCTGCAGCAATGTAATGTCCAAGATCGAGGTTAAGGGCATTGGATTTGGATTGCTGGATGGCTGTATCCCACAGCGTCGGAGTTTGCTGCTCATGGCCATGGTATCCCACACGTACCCCGTGCTTTTCAGCCATTGTTCCAAGTTTAAGCGTGTGCGAATCATTAGAAGGGTGTTCCAAAGTAATGTGTGAGGCCCCAAGCACCTTGGCTGCTCTTAAACCATAGTCGATTTCTGCATCTGAATTATTTATTCCAAAGGCATCGGGTTTGAAAGCGTAGATCTCAACACCAGCATCGGAAAACATTTTTTTGAGTGTCGCAAAACTATTCATTGGCGCCGCGGTACGCCATTGGGCAAGTTCGGCACGGTAAGCCTTCAATTGTGCTTCAGCTTCGCCGAGAAGTTTAGCTTCGGTGTCGGTTAATTCCTTCTTCTCGTTTCGCTTCCTCATGAGCGGGAAAACGCTGCGCATATCTACCGGATTTTTAGGTGCACCGGCAAAGGATTCAGCTGGGCCGCCCATCAGTTCCACTGCGTGGATTCCACAATCTTTGATGTAGCCAAGAACGGCCTCTGCACTCTGGTCCGGTAGGTCACGAAAAGAGTAGGTAATCACACCGATTCTCACACCGTTAACAATGGATTTAGATTTTAGATCACGAAAAATTATTGCCGGAAATCCATGACTTTGTATGGCAGTGGTTGTTAAACCGGCTGTTGCCAGCACGGCTGACTTAAGGAAATTACGTCTGGTAAAATCTTGGTATCCATTTTTCATAGGCTGCTTCATTGGGTATTTATTTAAAGGATGCTATAAGACATTAATTCCTTTAAGATAATCAACTGTATGGCCAATGGAAACATGTTTTACATGGTAAGAGTGTTTTTTGGTAGTTTCCTCACTCAATTGATTGAATTCGGATATATTCAGGAGGGATTACCTGGAATTAATTGAATTGCTCATGAAAACGAAAAACAAATTGGTGGTTGACAGGGGCTGGCTGTTGGCCTCCAGTCAGGGTCAAGCCAAATCCAAATGGCCTTTGATTTTAATTTTCTCCTGTTACAGTATTTTTTCCACTGCTCAGATTACTGAAAAAGAAATTTTCGGAGAGGTCCAAATTCCAGCGGCTTTATCTACTTATTCAGTAGCCCGTTTTGATGAGGATACACAGGAATTTATTCTGGAGCATAGAAATTCTGATAAGGGAGGTCCGATTGGTTTAATGGGGACAGTTAACGGGAATTTTCTTCTCACATGCCGTATATCCAGTCAGACTACTGGCATTGGTGGGTGGACACTCACTGACAATTCCAATGGTTTGTTGTTTTCTGTCACTCGAACGTCCTCAGGATTATTGCACTTTAGAACTGCTGCTGATATTCCTTCAAATCCGGTTATCAAAAAATTAAACGGTGACTTGGATGATCTGCAAATTGAGCGCAATGGAAATAGTCTGACCGTTCGCGCCTCCGCTTATAGGGAGCCTTTAGCCTTAATTTACGACCATTCATTTTCATCGCTTCCAAATAGTTTGAAGCTTGGAATGTTTCTTGAGTCAGCCAATTCCACTGCTTCGAAAATTATTTTTTCAGAGGTAAGGCTGGATAAACCGGTGACCGAACCTTTTGATGCCAGTCGTTCCGTAAGCCCCGGGAGCAGATTGGAAATACTTGATCTGAAGTCAGGATCAAGGAAAGTTATCTATGAGTCAACCGAGCGGTTTGAAGCGCCAAATTTTATGCCAGATGGGAAATCGTTGTTGTTCAATATGAAAGGATTGTTGTACACCATTTCTACCGATGGTGGGACTCCGAAAATTTTCGAAACCGGTTCAGCGCGTCGAAACAACAATGACCACGGAATTTCCTTTGATGGAAAGTTGCTTGCATTGAGTAGTCATCGTGACGGCATGCCTGGTGGCGGCTCTGCGGTGTATGTAATGCCACTCGCAGGCGGCGAACCTAAATTGGTTACAGGGGAAACCCCTTCATACTGGCATGGGTGGAATCCAAACCATCGGGAGGTACTGTATGTTGCACAGCGTAATGGGAGCAAGCGCTACCAGATCTATAGCAAGGATATTAATGGTGGAAAAGAGGTTGCACTGACTTCATTTGATGTTGGACATGTCGACGGACCTGAATTTTCACCACATGGAAAGCACATTTATTACAATGGCAGTCAAACCGGTAAGATGCAGCTTTGGAGAATGAATCCAGATGGGAAAAATTTGGTCAGGCTAACCTTTGATGATTACAACAATTGGTTTCCACATCCTTCTCCGGATGGCAAGGCATTGGTTTTTCTTTCTTATTTACCCGACATCGATCCCGATGCCCACCCGGCGTATAAGAAGGTTATGATAAGGATGATGGCTGCAGGGGGCGGACCGGCAAAAGTGTTAGCACATCTTTATGGTGGACAAGGAACCATCAATGTCCCATCCTGGTCTCCTGATGGGAGATTCATTGCTTTTGTCAGCAATTCCCGTCCGTCGAATCCATAGGCTTAGCCTGGATTGTATTCTGTTTTTTTACTGATATTATTTTTCCTCCAGCAGTACTTCAATCCCTTTTTCAAGGTCAGCCATTGTGCTGGGTCCGAGGCCGGTTACATAGAAAGTAATCTTTCCTGCTTTATCTATGATGACGTGCGATGGAAATCCAAAGACCTGATAGGTATCTGCAATGGCTTTGGTGTTGGCCACCAGGTTGTATTTAAATTCTCTGTTCTTAAGGAAGTTTTTGATTTTGTTTTCATCGCTGGTGGCCAGGCCAAGGAAAACAACATCGGATTGATTGAATTTTTCGGTTAGTTTATTGAGTTCTGGCATTTCCATGATGCAGGGTTTGCACTCCACAAACCAGAAATTCAGGACCACTACCTTTCCCTTTAGACCTTCCAGGGTGTATGAGTTACCATTGATGTCGGTTACTTCAAAGTTTTTGGCGTCCTGTCCAATCATCGGCTGACCTCCGGGTTGGTTTTGTCTCATCACCTGTTTGATTCTGTTTTTTTCTTCTTCGGTCGCTTTTCGGAGTAGGAATAATTTTACTTTTTTCTGCTCGTCGATGTAAGGCTCTGGTAGGTAATCGCCGGACATCATGTACTCCATCATTTTATCGCCTGTTAACTTCTCCAGGTTTTCGGAGTAAACCGGAATGGTAACTCCGTCAAGCATTAGCGGTTCATTTTGATCAAGCTCATCAGGCAAGGCTTTGTGCAGGCCGGCTAATACGCTTGATTGACTTTTGTTGTCCTTTTTATTCCTTTGGGCAGCGGCTTGAAATGAACTGGTGAAAAGAAATAATAAAATGAATAGTTGGATCAAAAGATGTTTCATTATGGATAGATGATTCAATGGTCAAAACTACGATTTCATATTGGAAATTTTACCTTGTCATAAATCTGCTATAAATAACAGGCCTTGTTATCATTGACTAATTTTAGCGACGAATTTGGTTTATCCTAAAGTCTATGAAGAGATGCATTTTATTGTTTCTTTGGATCACCTATGGTTTGGTAGGCTTTGGCCAGGATACACCTCCGTTTTGGAATGACATTCAGAAATTTAAAACGGCAGATAAGATATCCCCACCTCCTGTGGCGCCGATTCTATTTGTAGGAAGCTCTTCCTTTACCATGTGGAGCGACCTTAAACAGGCATTTCCGGGAAAGCCTGTGCTGAACCGTGGATTTGGAGGTTCCTCTTTACCCGACCTCATCCGATATTCCTATGATGTTGTACTGCCATACCGTCCGAAGCAGGTGGTTATTTATTGCGGTGAAAATGATTTAGCGGCATCCAAAGATGTTTCGCCGGAAGAAGTATTGAGGCGTCTCCAGACGTTTTTCCAAATGATTCGGATCAATCTTCCTGAAGCCAAGATCAGTTATGTATCGATGAAACCCAGTCCATCCAGGGCAGTCATTCAAGACCGGCTAATACAGGCCAATGCCATGATTAAAAACTTTCTTGAAAATGAAAAAAACACCTCTTACATCGATGTCTATGGTGATATGCTTGACGAAAATGGAGATTTTTGTCGTGAATTGTTTTTACAGGATATGCTTCATATGAATAGCGATGGATATGCCATTTGGAAGCGAGTGATTGAGCCTCATCTGATTAAATAATAGAAATAATACAACCCTATGGAGACTAAAAAAACTGCCATTATCACAGGTGCATCACGTGGCATTGGTGCAGCGCTTGCACTGCAGCTGGCTGAGTCCGGAATGAATCTTTGTCTGGTGGCTCGGGATAAAAGCGATCTGGAGCAAGTAGCTGCTTCCTGTAAGACGTTTGGTGCTCGATGTGAGATTTTTGCAGGAAGTGTTGATGATGAGGCATTGGCAAAACAGGTAGCAGATTATTCGGCGAGTAGTTTTGGTGGCATTGATTTTATGATCAACAACGCTGGATATGGCGTTTTCAAACGTGCCTCTGAGATTTCGGTTGAAGAATGGGATAGGCTGTATGATGTCAACGTTAAAGGAACTTTTATTTTTTCGAAAGCAGTTTTATCCTGTATGAAAAAGCAGGGATCCGGACATATTATTAATGTAGCGTCTGATGTAGCGAAGCGGGTTTTTGATGGTGGTTCATTGTACTGTTCTTCGAAGTATGCTCAGGATGCTTTCTCCATGGCCTTACGAAAAGAGGTTAGGGAATTTGGTATTAAGGTGTCGGTGATTTATTCAGGATTGGTGGACTCCATGTTTCATCAGGAGCCTCAGGGAGATGCCGCGCATCGTGATTGGCTTCAGGTATCCGATATGGCCAGGTCGATCGCTTTTGTGATGAATCAGCCTAGACATGTGGTCATCGATGAACTAATGATTCATCCGTTAAGTCAGGAATACTGATTGGTTTATTGTTTGTAGTTTTTTAAACCACTAAGATGATTTTCAGTTGAAATAAATATGAGACTAGAATTGAAACAGCCCTGCTGCAATTCTTATTGTGACTGATAACCCCCAAGTCATTGGGATTATCACCGCAAGCCATGCCAATGCAATAATTAATTTTTCATTGAATGGGACTGTCATCAATTTCACAGTGGTAGATTGGGCACTTTCAGGTAGATTATTTTGATCCACAACGGCTGTTTCCTTAATGAAATATTTAGGATCCACTGGTTTTACAAGCAGATTGGCGACCAGTCCTATAATCAACAGTGCTCCTAACAAATACATGGTGTCGTTATAAACTTCCGATAGGGTAGTTCCCTGATTGATTTGATATTCTCTGATGTAGTTAACGAAAACAGGCCCTAAAATACCGGCTGTAGACCAGGCTGTCAGGAGTCGCCCGTGAATGGCACTCACCATTTTGGTTCCAAATAAATCGGCCAGATAGGCCGGGATGGTCGCGAAGCCTCCGCCGTACATCGATAGAATGATGCAGAAGCATAACACAAACACAAACAGGTTGCCCGATGTACCGAGAGATGGAATGGACCAGTACAACAAACAACCTAAGGCCAGGAAAATGTGGTAGGTATTCTTTCTACCAATTTTATCCGATAGGGTTGACCAGAAAAATCGACCTGCAATATTGAACAAAGAGAGCAATCCAGTGAATCCTGCAGCGATGGTGGCAATAGATTGTTTTTGTTCTATGGTAAGTGTGCTGAAACTAAGTTCGATGCCCATCAGCTTTCCGCCAAATATTTCCTGCAGCAGAGGAGAAGCCATGCCGAGGATTCCAATACCTGCCGTTACATTCATGCAAAGAACAACCCATAGCATCCAGAACTGAGGTGTCTTCATGGCGGTATTGACGTGCACATTTCCTTTGGTGATCAGTTTCTTATGGACGGGCGGAACGAATCCATCTGGTTTCCAGTTTTCTGGTGGCAGTCGGTAAGCAAAGGTGCCACCCATCATAAAAATCAAATAGACCAATGCCAGTACGATAAACGTTTCGAAGGTGCCGGTAGCGTCTTCAGAGGCAAACCATAACATCAGACGATTGGCTAAGGGTGAACCAACCATGGCGCCTCCTCCAAATCCCATGATCGCCATGCCGGTTGCCATGCCTCTATGGTCGGGGAACCATTTGATCAGGGTGGAGATAGGAGAGATGTATCCAAGTCCCAGACCGATTCCTCCGATGATACCAGATCCAAGCCAGAGCATCCAGAGTTGGTGGTATTTAATTCCGAAGGCTGAGATTAACAGTCCGCCGCACCAGCAGCAGGCCGATACAAATGCTGCTTTTCTTGGTCCGGATTTTTCAATCCATCCACCCCACAGCGCTGCGGACAATCCAAGTACAACAAAGAATAAAGTGTACATCCATCCCAGCATACTGATGGGCCAGTCGCAGGAAGTCTGGTAAAGTTGTTGCCACCATGGCCTATCGGAGGGGCAAGGAAGTGAGTGGTCAATGCCGATGGATTGTGACAGGGGAATCCAGAATACACTGAATCCATAAGCCATTCCAATGCAGAGGTGGATGGCCAAAGCGGCGGGCGGCACCAGCCAGCGGTTGTATCCGGGAGGTGCGATGGTGCGGGATTTATCTAAGAAGGCTGGTTGAAGTGGCATTCAGGGCTACTAAATCGAATGAAGGTAGTTTACTTTCGGTTTAATAGCAACGATGGTTGCTGTGCGTGTTGGTGATGGTGATTCTCTCTCTCTCTCTCTCTCTCTCTCTCTCTCTCTCTCATATCAGAACTTCATTGATCAGCGAGACGCTAAACAATGTTAATAGAAACCAGCCAAGTGCACCTTCAATGATTCAGAAGTATCGAGCGAGGCCGGAGGTTGGAATATTGCCAAAACCAAGCGTTACAAAAGCATTGAGGCTTAGTGTAAAGGCATTCGCAACAGAGATGAGAAAATTGGTCCAAAGACTTCTTGTTTGAACATTACCCGCGTCAGGTTCCCGAAGCCTTTTGAATTCATTGATGAGTCTTGATTTGCTTTCCTTGTCCCAGTCGGATGGAAAAAACATATACAAACCGCTAAATCCCAGGATAATGAGAAATGAAATGAACAAGGCCTTGGCTGGATTGGTGGCATGATCGGTGTAAAATCCCATGGTACGGTTCATCCAAAGTCTCATGCCGTCCTGAAAAGTGCGTGTTGGTTTTTTGGAGAGGTATAATATTTCCAACTCCTTCATTTTCTGGTAACAAATATTGGCCGATTCAAGGTCTGCTCGTTTTCGGTAAACGTCGTATAACCGTTTGAACGTAGCCATCCAATAATAGAAATACTCTTTTTTACCCTCCGTATCCTTTGCAAAATCTTCTGCAGTGATTCGGCTTCCGTCTTCCTTTTCCCACATGACAAAAGAGGCTTGATTAAATTGTTGAAATGGAAATCTTGTGTCTGTTTCAGGGAATCGAAATAGAGTCAGATCAACCATGCCTTCAATTCGGTTATCGAGTAACTTCACGTCTTCATTGACCCGTCCATTGAATTCAACATCTGCTTTGATTCTGGTGTTGGTAATGTGCAATTGATCCACTTTAAAATAGATTGCAAGATCTAGCAGTGAGTCACCTACACTACCTGTGAAGGAGCACCGATCCATTTCAAGCAATCCACCGTGATGATTTATTTCTAAGGGTGATTCAGATCTGTATTTCTTTATACCAGCTTGTGCGCTGACATTTAGAAGTTGAATATCACCACTATTGTTACTTAGATGCAAATTGTTGTCGATGACTATGTCCTCCAGATATGCTGTTTCTGAGAGAAATATCTGTAAGGTTTGTAATTGTAAATTTTCAATTGAGACAAGGCCGGTGCATTGATTAAATGCAAGATCCTTAAGTTTTATTCTTCCAAAGATTGGCTCGCCTAATCCTTCCTCATCACCCGAGGGTAAAATAGAGATTCGGCAATTGTAAAAATTTAAACTGCTTGAACTGAAATCGAAAAGAGAATCTTCAGCAGTGAGTTTGATTTCTGGGCTTAATTAACGCTTGGGTCCATATTTACCTTTGTTACCTAATGGTAATTGTAAGTCAGGGGGAAAGTATACATGTTTATTTCCAATTTCGACTAAGCCATTTGGACCGGCCTCAATTAATTTTCGAAGAATTTCTCGGTAGGTAATGACCGAATCAGGAATTAATTCATGGTAGAAAAGTTTAAAGGATGTACTGTCTCGAATCGGATCGAAATCACTGTAATGAATAACAATGCCTAAATTGTTGGATTCATTACGGTAAAACTTTTTTAGAAAGGATACAGCCAGTTCATCTTTGCCGGCTAATGCAGCATTTCTTGCTTCGATGAAGTTTGTACTGCCAAGATGTGAAAAATCGATAGTATAACTCTGCGCAGCGACCTCATTATTTAGGATTAGCAGTAATCCTAAAATCAACAGATGGTATTTAAAAAAAGTTTGTAGCAACGGTTTGCTTTGTCTGCCCTGTTAAATTTAGCTGAAACCAAGGTTAAATAAAATAGTATGTTGAAATAGGGTGGTTTATAAAATGTTCGATGCCCCCAATGTTAACACTCATTCGAAGTGAGATTTTTTGAGCCCTTAAATATTTGTTTGCCTTTTCTTTATGGGCTTTGATTTTAGATCTAATTCCTAATAGATTTTTATGGCCCAAAAATCCTGTTCACTGCTTTTGATTGCTGCTTGTATCAATGGATTAAAATAATGACCTATGAAAATGATGGTTAGGATTTTGGAAAGCTTTATTTGCTCCATTCAACCAAGTCATTGAATGAGGATCTGTCAAACAATCCGTCTATGTGCGATTAAATAAAATTAGGCGGCTTTGCTTTGATGCCGTATTATTAGATTCAAGTCTTTGGATTTAATTTTTTCTTGTTCTTCAAGATCAAAGTCGTCTTGAATCCCCAGCCAAAACTTGGCAGAATTTCCAAAGTATTTCGAAAGCCTTAATGCAGTGTCTGCTGTGATCCTTCTATTCCCTTTAATAATTTCTGAAACTCTAGTTTGTGGTATTCCGATGTCCTTAGATAATTTATATGCACTTAGTCCCAAGGGTATTAAAAATTCCTCCTGCAGAACCTCACCTGGATGGATGTTTTTTAATTGTTTCATTTTTGATCTTATTTATGATAGTCTATTATTTCTACTTTTGATGCGTTACCTTTTTCCCACTTAAATATTATTCTCCACTGATCATTAACTCTTATAGAATAATATTCCCTTAAGTTTCCTTTTAGCTTTTCTAGTCGATTCGATGGTGGGACTTGAAGATCCAAAATGTTTTGTGAACTATTTAGCATCCTTAATTTTCGTCTAGCAACTTCTTGTAAGTCATTCGTCAAACTCTTTATCCGCTCACCTTCCCAAATTTTTCTTGTCTCTTTAGAGCCAAAGGAGGTGATCATAATGATGTGTAACGTTACTAACGCCAAAGATAAGTATTTAAGCCAGGAGCTGCAATTGGGTCCGAAAGCGGTTGACTTGGCTTGACCGTGGAGTCAGATCAATCAAAAAGCCGCTCCACTGCGTGTCGCTCTTTTTTGTTCTGTCCTTCCGCCTGAAAGATATCAATTGGGATTATTGCCATGATCCCAGCTTTTCTCTGGAGTCAGATCAATCAAAAAGTCGCTCCACTGCGTGTCGCTCTTTTTTGTTCTGTCCTTCCGCCTGAAAGATAAGAGCTAGGATTATTACCATGATCCCAGCTTTTCTCTGGAGTCAGATCAATCAAAAAGCCGCTCCACTGCGTGTCGCTCTTTTTTGTTCTGTCCTTCCGCCTGAAAGCCTGCGGCTTTCGTCGTACGGCCAGAACAAAAAAGGCCCCCGCTATCGCGTTGGCCTTTTTGATTGATCATCAGTGATCCCGCTGGGATTCGAACCCAGGACCCATACATTAAAAGTGTATTGCTCTACCAACTGAGCTACGGAATCGAACTGTCTTTCGGCGAAACTTGTCCGCCCGTCTTACAGTACCTACTTTTACATCGTTTTTCAGTCAAAAATGGCTCAAAAACGCTCTAAAAGAGGCTGCAAAGGTAGCAGATGAAGGCTTATATGCAAACACACTCCCCTTATTTTTGGTTACCCCTTTTGATGGCCTTCATCACCAGCTCGTCCTTCGCACAAAAACCTGAACAAGCGCTCTTCTCGGCCGATTCTCTTTTCGCCGCAAAGAACTATTCCGCTGCCCTCAAACAATATCAAACGCTGGAAGCCAATGGGTTCCATTCTCCTGCCATGCTGCTTAAAATGGCCTACATAGCCGAGGGTACTTCCAATACCACCGACGCACTTTTCGCTCTCTATAAATACCATCAGATCACCAACGATAAGGCAGCCTACCAAAAAGCACTTGAACTCGCCGATCAAGCTGGCCTCTCCGGTTATCAAACACCGGAAGTCGAATACGTCCTCAACCAGGTCGGTCGCTTTGCCGCCATAGCCACCTCCATCCTCATGGGTTTCGCTATTTTGCTGCTCGCCCTTCTGTTCAACCGCTCAAAATCTGCTTCCATTCATCTTTCAGATCCCATTACCCTTGCCGTCCTAACCCTTACGCTTACTATTGCCCTACTGACCAACCTGCCGACCAACCAAAAGGCAATTGTCACCAGTCCGAATGCTGCAGTCCTATCGGCCCCATCATCTGCTGCCAACCGAATTGATTTTCTTAAGCAGGGTGATTTAATCCGCCTTACAGGTGACCACGATATCTGGTCCTCCTTTAGCCTTCAAAACAAAAAAGCATTCATTCGCACATTGGACCTTCGACCGCTCTGATTCAAAACCCCACGACCCAAATTATTCATGAGTAACCTAAAGAGGGGAGATGTCCTGTCAGGAATCCGAATGGATCGAATGGCTGCCGAAGGAAAATGCGTTGCTCGATATGAAGGTTTGGTCCTGTTTGTAACCGGATGTGCTCCCGGTGATCTGGTAGAAGTTGAACTGACCAAAATCAAAAGTAATTTTCTCGAGGGTCGCGCGGTTCAAATCACAGAATGGTCTAAGGAACGTGTCGAACCTTTTTGTCAACATTTCGGGTTGTGCGGGGGCTGCTCCTGGCAACACATTCGATATGAAACTCAACTCAATTACAAACAGGAACAGGTTGTTGACCACCTGGAGCGTATCGGTGGACTAAATCTCCCGGCTATAAATCCTATTCTGCCTTCCCTGCAAACCCAACAATACCGCAACAGGCTTGATTTTACCTGTACCGCCAATCGCTGGATGACCAAAGAGGAGCTAACCTTAGGTCTTCCTCCCGGTCAGCCTGGCATTGGTTTTCATATTCCCAAAATGTATGACAGGGTCTTTGATGTAGAAGCGTGCCACCTCATGGGTGAGGAGGTTAATTCCATCCGCAACCATATCCGTGCGACGGCGATTGAAAACAATATTCCGTTTTTTGATCTCCGTAAGCAGGTGGGTTATCTTAGAACGCTGACCATCCGATCCACTTCAGGTGGAGAAATGATGATGATCCTTCAAGTTGCTTTCGATGAGCCATCGTGGCTTGAATCCATCTTGACATCTGTTTCTGAAAAATTCCCTCAACTTACCTCCATACAATACATTATCAATGGTAAGCGTAACGACACATTCCATGATCAGGATATAAAAGTGTGGAAGGGTATAGGTTACATTACCGAGAAAATGGAAAAACCATCAGGGGCGGGTTTCCTGGAATTCAGAATAGGGCCTAAGTCATTTTTCCAAACCAATTCTCGACAAGCGTCGCGTTTGTATCACGCTGCATGGCAGCTTGCATCGCTTAAGGGTGATGAACTGGTCTATGATCTCTACACCGGAACGGGCACGATCGCCAATTACGTGGCAGCACATTGTCGTAAGGTTATTGGACTTGAATATGTTGAAGCGGCTGTCATAGATGCAAGAATCAATGCGCAGGTCAATGGCATCACCAACACTGAATTTTATGCAGGTGACCTAAAGAATCTCCTGGATGAAAATTTTCTTGATCAACATGGTAAGCCGGAGGTGATCATCACCGATCCTCCTCGTGCCGGTATGCACGAGGATGTTACCCGAATGATTTTGAAGGCGTCTCCTCAAAAAATTGTCTATGTAAGCTGCAACCCTGCTACTCAGGCCCGAGATCTTAAGATTCTTTCTGAGGCATATTCTATTTCAGCCGTGCAACCCGTAGACATGTTCCCTCAAACCATGCATGTAGAAAACATCGTATTGCTGGAGAAAATCTGAACGCTTAAAAGGATTTTTGTCCCTATCGGTGGATATTTGCCCTGATTTTATCCATGGCCAATTCACGTCCAGATCACCTGCCTCTAATGGAGTCTTTCCACACCATCCAGGGTGAAGGTGTATTCACTGGTCAAGCTTCCTTTTTTATCAGGCTGGGCGGCTGTGATGTAGGCTGTGTATGGTGCGATGTAAAGGATTCCTGGGATGCTTCCCGTCACCCGTTGGTGTCTGTGGTCGATATGGTCTCCAATGCCAAGAAATCAGGTGCGCCGATTGCTGTGGTAACAGGAGGTGAGCCTGCTATGCATCCATTGGAATTGCTTACCGCCGGGTTGAAGTCCGCCGGGATTCGAACGCACATTGAAACGTCTGGCGCTTGTGAAATAACGGGCGAATGGGATTGGGTTTGTCTTTCCCCCAAGAAATTCAAGTTGCCTGTTCCCTCATCCTATCAAAAGGCAAATGAATTAAAAGTAATCGTCTACCATAAATCTGACCTTGAGTGGGCATTGGAGCAAGCTTCAAAGGTTGGGCCTGAATGTATTTTGTTGCTCCAGCCCGAATGGTCGCGGGAAAAGGAAATGACTACGCTGATTGTTGATTTTGTTAAGAAGCATCAAAATTGGAGAATCTCCCTGCAGACCCATAAGTACATGAACATTCCATAGTGTGGTTCGGACAGCATTAATTTTTCCATCACTAATTTTTATGGCGTCTGTGGGCATGTCAACAGTGCTGGCTCAGACACCGCCTTCCTATTGTTCAAAAAACAAGAAGGCGATAGAAATGTTCCTTGCTGCAGAAAATTTCAGGGTCAGAGGTCAGTATTCAGATGCAGTGGATTTACTCAACAAGGTTATTTCCAAAGACCGCAATTTTTGTGAAGCTTATTTCAAGTTGGCTCAGGTCGCCCGGTCCACCCGGCGGTATGTGGAGTCCATTCAGTTATTGGAAAAAGGATTGACGTCAACGGCAACCATTCCAAAGCAAAAAGTTTTTTGGCTGGAACTGGGCGAAGTTTTCCTGCTCCAGGGAAAATACCGGGAGGCTTCCGGCTGGCTTGAGAAATTTCTTCAGGCTGAACAAGTCAATAAGGCAAAAATGGCTGAAGCGCAGCGACTGCTTGATAACTGTGCCTATGCCCTTAAAAATTTAGCATCCTTTGATCTGAACCCAAAGCCATTAAGCGATTCGGTGAATTCTTTTCGCATGCAATACTTTCCAGTGTTAACAGCAGATGAGCAAAATCTTTTTTTCACCATGCGAAATGGCTCTTCTGACCGCGATACGGAAGACATCATGGTGAGTCACCGCACGCCAACAGGCGCGTGGAGCAAACCAGTGTCGGTTTCATCCAATATAAATTCACGAGAGAACGAAGGTACCTGTACGGTTTCTGCCGATGGCAGTCAGATTATTTTTACCTCCTGTCGCGGGCGTTCAGGCTTTGGCAATTGTGATTTATTTGTGAGCCGTCGGACAGGCGATCGTTGGACTGACCCTGTAAACCTGGGACCATCCATCAACAGCATGGCCTGGGAATCGCAACCCAGTCTGTCGGCGGATGGAAGGATTCTCTATTTTGTTTCTGATCGTAAAGGGGGCTTGGGAGGGCGTGACATTTATCGGGCTGAAAAAAATGCTTTGGGGCAATGGAAGCCAGCTGAAAATCTTGGTTCTGCTGTTAATACGCGCTTTGATGAGATTTCCCCCTTTATACATGCCGGAAACAGAACGCTTTTTTTCGCATCCAACGGTCGGCCGGGGTTTGGAGGCTATGATATTTTCTACAGTGCTTTTAAGGAAGGGCGGTGGCTGGAGCCGGTAAACTTCGGTTCTCCGATCAACAACCACGAGGATCAGTTCGCCATGTACATAACGCCAGATGGAAGGCGCGGATACTATTCTCATGAAGAGAATCTTGATCAACATACAGGAAAAATATTTTTTGTTGACATACCGGAGTTGCTGCGAAGGTTTGAAACTGGAAGTTCTGTGGGTGGTAAAGTGACCGATGCGGTGAGTCAATTGCCTCTGAAGGCAGATATTGAGTTGGTGGACCTTAAGACTTCAGAAAAAATGATGGTCACCCAATCCGACTCAGTCAGTGGCTTGTATTTGATTGTGCTGAACAAGGGTTCTGATTATGGTCTTTTTGTTTCAAAGCCTGGATATCTGTATAAAAGTTTGAATTTCAATTTAAAGGAAATGGCAGATCCACCGGTGGTCCTTGATATTGCACTTGAGCCGTTGCATGCCGGAACCACGATGGTTTTGAGGAACATCTTCTTCGATTACGATAAGTTTGATCTTAGGCCTGAATCGATGCCGGAGTTGGAAAATGCGCTTCGAATCCTCCAGGAAAACCCAGGTCTTCGAATTGAAATTTCGGGCCATACCGATAACATCGGCGCTGAGACGAAGAATCAGATGCTTTCCTTGAAACGTGCTGAAGCGGTAAAATCATATTTTATGGGTAGGGGGATGGTCGAACAGCGGATCAAGGTCGTTGGATTGGGATCGTCACGACCGCTGGTCGCCAATGATTCCGATGCCAATCGGTCTGTAAACAGAAGGATTGAATTCCGTGTTCTGCCCTGAGTAATTCTATATTTGCAACCTGAAACGCACCATGGAAGTAAGGGTATCCAGAAAAGAGCATTTTAATGCCGCGCATAAGCTTTCCAATCCGGCGTGGTCGAAGGAAAAAAACCTTGAAATATTCGGACCCTGTGCCAACGAAAACTGGCATGGCCACAATTATGATTTGATTGTAACCGTTGCCGGTAGGCCTGATCCGGATACAGGTTTTGTTGTGGACCTGAAGCGGCTGAGCGACCTGATCCGGCGTGAGGTAACCGATAAAGTCGATCACAAAAACCTTAATGTCGATGTTGATTTCATGCATGGGGTCATGCCCAGCACGGAAAATCTGGCAGTTGAATTTTGGAAGATTCTTCAGCCAAAAATTTCAGCCATCAGTCGTTTTGGAAAGCTGCACAGCATACGGTTGTATGAAACTCCACTTAATTACGTGGAGTACTTTGGAGCATAATCAATGATCCGCGGATGAAGTTGTTTTTTGTTGCCGGTGAGAAATCAGGAGACCTGCACGGAGGCAACTTGATAAAGGAACTGCAGTTATCAAATCCTTCACTAAGTTTTTCGGGTTACGGCGGTGATCAGATGCAGTCGGCAGGAATGACTTTATTGGGTCATTACCGGTCCATGGCCTTTATGGGTGTTCTACCTGTTTTGATGAATTTGGGCAAGATTTTTAGCCGCATGCGTGAATGTAAAGCGGCTATTCAATCTTTTCAGCCTGATGCGGTTGTGTTGATTGATTATGGTGGGTTCAACATGAAGCTTGCTGCATGGCTGAAGGAACATCATTTCAGGGTTTATTATTACATCTCTCCAAAAGTTTGGGCTTGGAATACCGGGCGTGCCAAAAAATTGAAGGCCACCGTCGACCGTATGTTTTGTATTCTACCGTTTGAGAAAACTTTTTACCAGAAGTTTGATTGGGCGGTGGATTATGTTGGTAATCCGGTACTGGATGCGGTCAAGGATTATCAGTCAAAGAATCCACATTCTTCACACATGGGTTCTTCCTATGTTGCTTTACTTCCCGGCAGCAGGAGGGGAGAATTAAAAAGAATAATGCCACTGCTTGCCGAGGTAGTGAAAAGCCGTCCGTCATTGAATTTTACTGTTGCTGCTTTATCGGAGCTGGATCAGTCACTGTATGAGCCGCTGAGGCATTTTAAAAACGTTCAATGGGTCTACGATGACTCTTATCAAGTGCTCACCCATGCTCAAGCTGCGGTGGTGACCAGTGGCACTGCTACCCTTGAAACAGGCTTGTTTAAAGTCCCACAAGTGGTGGTGTATAAAGCCTCTTCGTTGGAGTACGCGATTGGTAGCTGGTTGGTTAGCGTATCTTTTATTTCCCTGGTTAACCTGATAGCTGAAAAGGAAGTAATCCGTGAGCTGTTACAGGAGCAGGCTACTACGCATGGGGTTCTTGATGAATTGGATCAACTGGTTGTAGAATCCAATAGAAGGAAGAGTATTTTACAGGGATATGATCAGGTGTGGCAACGTTTAGACAACGGCTCTGCATCCCGAATCACAGCTCAATTAATGTTGGAAGATTTGTCAGCGCGTCGCTGAGCTTCAGGCAACCTTCAGTTTGGTAAACTGAGATTTATTAAACCTTTCTTCAGCGTAGGCTTTGGTGATCACAAATTTTTCCTTCGATTTTTCTGAAGGAAGCTCGAACATTGCATCGTTTACGATGGCCTCACAAATGGAACGCAGCCCTCTGGCGCCTAGTTTGAATTCCATGGCCTTTTCAGTTATAAAATCCAAAGCGCTTTCCTTGAATTCAAGTTGAATGCCCTCCATTTCAAAAAGCTTTTGGTATTGCTTGACCAGGGCATTCTTTGGCTCGGTAAGGATTTTTTTAAGTGCCTTTCCATCCAGCGGATTTAGCCAGGATACTACCGGCAATCTTCCGATGAGTTCAGGAATTAGACCGTAACTTCTTAAATCCTGTGCTGAAACAAACTGAAGCAGATTTTCCTCTACTTCCTCAGGGGAAATACGATCGCCTCCGGCAAATCCAAGAGGACGGGTATTAAGCCTTCTGGCGATGAATCTGGAAATACCTTCGAATGCACCGCCGCAGATGAAAAGGATATTTTCCGTATTCACAGAAATCATTTTCTGGTCTGGATGCTTTCTTCCTCCCTGGGGTGGAACGTTTACTGAAGTTCCTTCCAGTAATTTTAGCATGGCTTGTTGAACACCTTCCCCGCTGACGTCTCTGGTGATGGAGGGGTTGTCTGATTTGCGGGCGATTTTATCAATCTCGTCTATGTAAACAATGCCGCGCTCTGCTGCTTCCGTGTTGTAATCAGCAGCCTGGAGTAGCCTGGTGAGTATGCTCTCCACATCTTCACCCACGTAGCCGGCTTCTGTAAGCACGGTAGCGTCGGCAATGCAGAATGGAACCTGTAGAATTTTAGCCAATGTCCTGGCAAGGTAGGTCTTGCCTGTGCCGGTTTCACCGACCATGATGATGTTCGATTTTTCAATCTGGACCTCTTCCTGACCAGAGCCCTTTTGCATCAGTCGTTTATAATGGTTGTAAACAGCGACGGATAAAACCTTTTTAGCCTGATCCTGGCCAATGACATAATCGTCGAGGAACTTTTTGATTTCCTTAGGCTTAATCAGTTTGAAATTTGGGAATCCTACCGATCCTGATTTGGTCTTTTTCTCATCGGTCAGTATTTGACCAGCCTGATGAACGCACTTATCGCATATATGGGCATGGATTCCGGAGATCATCAATTCGACCTCTTTTTTATCTCTGCCGCAAAATGAACAGGTTACTTCAGCCATGGTTGGATCAAATCAGGTTGCGCCGTTTATTACTTTCTTTTCTTTTCTAGGACCTCATCAATAAGTCCGTACTCTTTGGCTTCGTGCGCCCGCATCCAGTAGTCGCGGTCGGCATCTTTTTCAATTTTATCGTACTTCTGTCCGCTGTGCTTAGCGAGGATGTTGTAGAGGTCTTTTTTAACCTCTAACGTTTGTTTCAATGAGATCTCCATATCGGAGGCCTGGCCTTGCATGCCACTCATGGGCTGGTGGATCATAATTCTTGAGTGGGGCAGACCAGATCTCTTTTTATCAGTACCCGCCGCCAGCAGTACTGCTCCCATGGAGGCAGCCAATCCGGTGCAGATGGTTACCACATCCGGGTTTACATACTGCATGGTATCGTAGATCCCCAGACCAGCATAGACTGATCCGCCTGGACTGTTGATGTACATGATGATATCTCTTTTTGGGTCGGTGGATTCCAGAAAAAGCAATTGGGCGGTGATCAGGTTTGCGATGGTGTCATCGATGGCCATGCCCAGAAATAAAATACGGTCGCTGATCAACCTGGTGAAAACATCAATTGCCCTAAAGTTCCCAGGTCTTTCTTCGATCACGTATTGGGTCATCGCCTCGATCTGCTGCACCTTATCCTGCATGGCGCGGGAATAACCATCGATGGTGTTTCCGCTCATCCCAAGGTGGTGAACTGCATACTTCCTGAAATCATTGTGTTTATCCATACTCATTTTACCCTTTATAATGCTTTTTAGGCTGTTTTAGTTCGTCAATTTTAGGTAAACATTCAGAATTAAAAAATGATTACCCTTCCACTATTAACAAAAAAAGAGGCTGCAGCGAAACTGCAGCCTCCTGATATGATTTAAAGCTGATTAATAGCGATAGAGATCTGATTTGTAAGGACCTTCCACGCTAACGCCAATATAACTGGCTTGTTTTTCATTCAACTCTTCCAATTGAACACCAATCTTTTTAAGGTGCAAACGTGCTACCTTCTCATCAAGATGCTTAGGCAGGGTGTACACTTTGTTTTCATAATTGGCGCTGTGGTTCCAAAGTTCGATCTGAGCCATTACCTGGTTACAGAATGAGTTGGACATCACAAATGAAGGGTGACCCATTGCACATCCGAGGTTGACCAGACGACCTTCTGCGAGCAGAATAATTTGATTTCCGTTTTTCAGGGTCACCAAATCCACCTGAGGTTTTACTTCATCCCAAGATCCATTGGCACGCAACCAGGCAACGTCAATTTCATTATCGAAGTGACCAATGTTGCAGACGATGGTTTTGTCTTTCATCGCGGCAAAATGTTTTCCTGTTACGATGTCGCAGTTTCCGGTTGCAGTAACAACAATATCGGCCTCTTTTACTGCGTCGTCCATCTTCTTCACAGCGTAACCGTCCATTGCGGCTTGAAGTGCGCAGATTGGGTCGATCTCGGTAACAATAACACGTGCACCTGCTCCGCTTAAGGAAGCAGCTGAACCCTTACCAACATCACCGTAACCGGCTACCACAGCCACTTTTCCGGCCAGCATTACATCGGTCGCGCGGCGGATAGCATCTACACAAGATTCTTTGCAACCGTATTTGTTGTCGAATTTAGACTTGGTAACGGAGTCGTTGACATTGATGGCAGGAAGAGGGAGGGTTCCTTTAGCAACTCTTTCAATAAGCCTGAGAACACCTGTTGTCGTCTCTTCAGAAATACCTTTAATGTTGGAAACCAATTCAGGGAAGCGATCCAAAACCATGTTGGTAAGGTCGCCGCCGTCATCCAAAATCATATTCAGAGGCTGGTTGTCTTTGAAGGCAAACAGTGTTTGCTCAATGCACCAGTCAAATTCCTGTTCATTCATCCCTTTCCAGGCATATACCGGGATGCCGGCTTCTGCAATGGCAGCTGCTGCGTGGTCCTGGGTGGAAAAAATATTGCATGATGACCAGGATACTTCGGCACCTAGGTCCACCAAGGTTTCAATTAAAACGGCGGTTTGGATGGTCATGTGAAGGCAACCTGCAATGCGTGTGCCTTTAAGGGGTTTCGAAGCGCCGAATTCCTCACGAATGGCCATTAGACCGGGCATTTCTGCCTCAGCAAGATTGATTTCCTTACGGCCCCAGGATGCCAGGGACATGTCTTTTACCTTGTATTTAAGGGTTTGGGTTGTCATCATGTTATTAGATTTTCGGCCGCAAAATTATAGGAAAACTTCAAATCCAAGACCCTTGCCCCGACAAATTGATTGAATGGTAAGGAATGGCTAGCGGGTAACCGTAATCTGATCCAAAACAGCACCCTCGGCATCGATTTGCGTAAGGGTGAGTTTGTGGCCATGGGTCTCAACCCAGGTAAAAGAGTACTTGTCTGAGATTAGTGTTTTGGTGAAAGGGACCCAGTTGGTTTTAGGTGTATGCTCCCACATTTCAGGCTTGTTACTGATTTCGGCATCGTATAACTGAGCGCCGCCGGCACCGGTGGTAACATAGATGATACCCTCCGGTTTGGTCATGGTTTTCCCATCAAATTTTTGGTCGAGGATAAATTCCCCATTAACCCTTCCGCTGGATTGGATCCTGTAATCACCGGATTTGTCTTTTTCAGGAATGAATTTCAGTGGAATCGACCGTTGATAATTGTGGACATGGCCGGTGAGCACAAGATCTACCCCCAACTCCTCAAGTAGGGGCGACAACAGTCGCATTTGCTGGTAGTCGTAATGGGCATTGCTGGAGTTAAACCCTGGATGATGGTAGGCTACGATTCTCCACTCGTTTTTATGATGACTGAATTCTTTTCTGATCCACTTTTGTAAGGCCGAATCCAGTGGATTAACATAATTGTTTGCATCCAGGCAGACGACGTGAACATTTCCGTGACGGAAGGAGTAGTTCGCTGTTCCTGGAAACCTGCCTTCAGTATTTTTAAAATAATCTTCCACCTGATCTTTCGTGCCATCCACCTGAGGGGTGCTTTTTACTTTTGGCCCATTTCGTGGAAGATCAGTATAGTAGAAATAAGCCATGCCATCCGGGTATTCCCTCAAGTTGCTTCCTTTGACGTCATGGTTGCCAAGGGTTAAATAAAATGGAACGCTTTGCATAAGTGGTGCGCCACGGGTTTTGCTCGCTGCTGCAGCGGCATACTGGGGGAAAAATCTTTTCCTGAATTCAATCTCCAGTCCGCTGGTGTACACCTGATCGCCTGTAAGTAAAACGAAATCAGGTTTTTTCTGATAAACCTGGAAGGCCACGGCGGATTGACCAGGAGAGGCGGTGCCACAATCACCAAATACTGCGAATTTGGTTTCATGATGATGGGTTCGGGTTCGAAAGTTTCCTCGCGCCATCAGTCTATCCTCTACTTTAACCGTGTAGGCGTAGTCGTGGTCGAAATCAAGGTGATCAAAATGTGCCCGGTAAAGCCAGCTCACATTTCCGTTGAGTTCAAGTTTAGTTTTGGTGATTTTGGCCTGATGCAGTGTGTGGAGAGCATCAAAAATGGATTTTCCTTTTTTGAAGGCAACAAAAAATTTACCAGAAACACTATCGGTTTGCCATACCAATACTTTTTGTTCGTGCTTTAAATCGTGTGCATCGCCTGGTTGAATGTAGGGTGTCACGAGAAACTGTTGAGAAAAAACAGTACTCAGCGAAGCAAATAAAAGAAGCCCTGTTAAAAAAAATCTTGACATCATTTTACTGTAGGTGGTTTGACTCGATGGTCTAACCAAATTTGATACCAAATTCTCAAAATACAATGCGCAATGACTTATTTGTTGAGCAATTGCTCTTGTCTTATGATGGAGGCCATTACGCTGGTTTTGCCATCGTCCATACGTGTCCATACTGCAGCGATGGTACCATTGAACGCGGTTAAATTGGTATAATCACCAAAAAACTTTTTAGGGTCTGGTGTAAAAGGAGTTTCACTGATTTTTATTTCGGAGAATTTACTTCCTCCATCAATGGACCAGGCCAGGTAAACATCGGTTTGCAAATCCCCCTCCGGATAATTTCGTCGGTCGTAATAAAGCACATACAGGATACCTGTTGTCTGATCGACCGCTGCCCATGGCATGAACTGGTGTCGGTTGTTGGGATCAGTGGCAACCTTCACTGGTTCAGACCAGTTGTCACCGCGGTTGGGTGATTTGGTTAGCCACACATCCGTATTGTTCTCCCCGAAACGCTGGTCGGCATAAACAACATATAAACTACCTCTGAATGGACTCCCGCTGATGTCGCCTTGTAAAACCGGTAGACCATTGCATCGACCGAGGCCCGGTACATTCATGTTCCATCCTCCAAGTTGTTTGCCGATGGCGATGTCTGACCTCAGCCAAGTTTCACCCCCATCGAAGGAGCGATCCAGATAAATTTCTCCCCGATTCGCCCATGTAACAAATACCCTGCCTTCCAGGTCAACAAAAGGTGTAGCGCCCATAGCAGTGAAATCATCATCAAGACAGTTTCCTGATCGTCGATTAATTCTCACCGGAATACTCCAACGGTCGGCTTTTGAAGTTGATTTAGCAAAAACGATGTTGCTTTTACAAGTCGTGTCTGCCGACCCATATCGGTCGAATTGCGTCCAGGTCAGTGCTAAAAAATCTTTTTTAGGGTGAGATGCCGCCCATGGTTTGTCATTGTCCTTTGGAGGTTCGAGACCCACAAATGTCCCTGGGGTCCAGGTGACACCGCCGTCTTCTGATTTTTGAGCAACAATCCGGTCCAACCAGGCTTCTTCCGTTCTGCCCTGACCGCTTGGGTCGGCAAGGTGGAAGTAATGAATCATTCCTTTAGGATCTGATACCAGAACAGGGTCTCCAAAAACCCCAAAAGGTGACTTCACGGATGTCTCCAACCAGATGTTTCCACCGTCTTTGGTAAAAATTATTCGGTCCAATGCCGTTGCCGCTACAATATGTTTGGAATTGGAAGGATTGATCACCACAGCCGGTTCCAGCGGTGGATATTTTCCCTCCGTGTACTCGGCTATTTTGGTATTTTTTATTTGAGCAAATGTGACAAGTGTGGTTACTGACAATAGGGTCGTAATCAGCTGTCTCATATTTTAATTAATGGAAATGAGGCAGCAAGGTCTGAACAATTTTTACGCCATCCAAGTCTGCGGGAATCAGGGGGTGCCTTAGGTCGATAAAGTGTTGATGTTGAAACCTCTTTGATTGTGTATTTTGCAGGATGGACGCTATCGAATCCAGCCATCCTGAATCACTTGTTCCACCGATGGTGAACGACCTGCCATGACTCAGGAAATCGCAGGTGTTGTGAAACCCCAAACCTATCCACTAAGGGTAGCCATTGCGCTGGTGATAGCCAATATGGTTGGTACAGGAGTGTTCACCTCACTTGGGTATCAGGTGGGTCCCATTCCTTCTGCCTCAGCGATACTTCTGCTTTGGTTTACAGGTGGTATCATGAGCGTATGTGGCGCCTTGTGTTACGCTGAAATTGCGACCACCCTAAAACGCTCTGGAGGTGAATACATTTATTTAAGCTCGATTTACCATCCTGCTGTCGGATTCCTGGGTGGTTGGATCAGCATGGTGGTTGGTTTTGCCGGTGCTGTTTCTGCAGTGGCCATTGCCATAGGTGAGTATGCGCATGAGTGGTTGGGTGTTTCGGTGAATCTGGTTGCAGTATGTTCAATCCTGGTGGTTACCGTGGTTCATTTGTTTGGTGTGAAAATCGGAGGGATGGCCCAAAACTTCCTGACAGGTTTCAAGTTGCTGCTGATTTTATTTTTCTGTCTGGCACCCTTGGTCAGTGGCTATGAATTTTCAGGAAACTCTTTTTCATTGAATGCGGGTGACTGGTCCTTGGTTTTTAGTTCGGGTTGGGCTGTATCACTGGTCTTTGTGGTTTATGCTTATTCTGGTTGGAACGCTTCGGCCTACATAGCGGGTAACCTGGACAATCCTTCCAAAAATCTCCCTCGCTCGCTGGTTACCGGAACGTTGGTGGTCATGACCATTTACCTATCCCTCAATGGAATGTTTTTGGCTGTTGCGCCATTTTCTGAGCTTGAAGGGCAGAATGATATTGGCAACATTGCGGCTGTGCGCTTATTCGGTGATGAAGCAGGTCAATTTTTTGCAGGTATATTCAGTTTTGCTCTGCTCTCTACCCTCAGCGCTATGACCATCGCCGGGCCACGAGTAGGAGAGGCCATGGGTAGCGATTATGTCGGACTTAAATTTCTTTCTACCAAGAACCGGTTCCAGATGCCATGGATAGCCATCGTGGCACAGGCTGGCTGGGCTATATTATTGGTGCTAATCAGTTCATTTAAAGAAGTCATTCAATACATCTCTGTTAGTCTTTCCTGGTTTACACTGCTAACTGTCGTTGGAATTTTTGTCCTTCGTCGGAAACAATCCTCTTCCGAAGGTTTCAAGGTTCCGTGGTATCCACTTCCTCCGATTTTGTTTGTTGCAGTCACCGTTTGGATGATTGTTTATGTTTATCTGAACGATCCTAAAATCATCATGTATTCCGTAGGAACAGTCCTAGTAGGATTGATGCTCTATTTTTTATCAGATCGAGTTAAGCAATGAGAATTATTTTTTTGATGGGGTTCGGTTGCTTTTTGATGGCTTGTTCAACTGCCGATCAGGTGGTTGCACCCCTGGACTCCCTTCTAACGCATACGGTTTCAATTCCTGATCCGCCCACCGTGCCGGAAGGTCAGACTGACCCTGGATTGGCCCAGGCAGCTCGTTTTTTAGCTGGCTTGAATCAGAATGAATCAAGTCCGTTGCTTGAATTTGAACTCGACACTTCCTGGCAGGATTTTCATCGTGCCATGAATTACTCCTGGGGTAGGATGAAAAAGGAGCGATTGGGGCCTATGGAACACTGGCGTGATACCGTGTTATCAGAGCAGTTGCGTGACTCTCTGACTTTGTTTTATCCTTTTAGTGGCCCTGATTTTCTTCATGGGCAGGTATTCTATCCCTTTGCATCCCGGTACATTATGATCGGGCTTGAACCTGTGATGGAGCTTCCTCCCATTCAGGATCTGTCGCATGATGATCGCAACATGTTGCTCGATACGCTCGCCTCCTCATTGAGGGATATTTTTGGCAAGAGTTATTTCATTACCACCCACATGCTGAAAGACTTTAAAAAATCGAAGGGGATTTTACCGGTACTTTTTTTCTTCTTAGAGCGTAATGGTAACGAAGCGGAGGCACTTGAATATTTTTCACTGGATACCCTTGGTCGGGAGTCGGTCGTGGATTTCGCCGGATATCAGCTCGCATCCGATAAGGGCATTCGTCTGACTTTCCGAAATCTGTCAACTGGTCGACAGGGAGAGATTTTTTATTTCAGTGCCGATATTTCTGATTCAGGCTTTAAGAAAAAGCCAGGTTTGTATCGGTTCCTTCAGGTGCAGGCTCCATACAATACGTTCATTAAGTCTGCTTCTTATTTAATGCACCACAATACTTTTTCTACTATCCGATCGCTGATCGTACAAAACTCTGAAACCATTTTTCAGGACGACACCGGTGTTCCATACCGTTATCTGCGTCAGGACTTCAATGGAAAATTTTATGGTGAATACGTGCGGCCAGTGGCCGATTTCAAATGGCTTGACAAACAACTGGACCTCGATTCAGCGTTCGTAGCACAAAAACAGCCGCTGCCTTTTTCCCTGGGTTACCATTGGAACTCCAGACAACAGCACTACATGTTGTTCCTTCGTAAGTGATTAAATTGCAAGCCGAACCCTACCTACATGAAGCTCTGGCAAAAATCAACCGATTCCCTTGAGGCCGTAAGTCGATTTACAGCTGGTAAAGACAGTCAGTTGGATAACCGCCTGGCCAGGTTTGACATCCTTGGTTCGCTTGCGCACATTACCATGCTTCAGCGGATAAATCTTCTTGAAGAAGAGGAATTGATGGTGCTGTTGTCGGAGTTGCGCAAACTTTATGCAGACGCGCTGGAAGGTAAAATTGTCGTCTCCGAGGGGGTAGAGGATATCCATTCTCAGATAGAGCTGGAGCTCACCAATAAACTCGGAGATATTGGTAAAAAAATTCACAGTGGAAGATCTCGAAACGATCAGGTTTTGGTGGATCTAAAACTTTACCTCCGAAGCGAAATTTTTAATGTGGTGCTGGAGGTAAGCAGGTTTTTTGAATTGCTGATTCTTTTAAGCGAACAGCACAAGGATAAATTGTTGCCCGGCTACACCCATCTTCAACTTGCGATGCCCTCTTCCTTTGGGTTGTGGTTTGGTGCTTATGCAGAAAGTCTGGCAGATGATTTGGTGCCACTTCAGGCTGCCTATAAAATCGTAAACCGAAACCCGCTTGGTTCTGCGGCAGGGTATGGCTCCTCGTTTCCATTGGATCGCGACCTCACCGCTGCCTTGCTTGGATTTGATGATCTGCACGTCAATGCGGTATACGCTCAAATGAGCAGGGGCAAAACGGAGCGTATTGTGCTTCAGGCAATCGGAAATATTGCTGCAACGATCTCCAGGATGTCAATGGACGCCTGTCTTTACCTCAATCCTAATTTTGGTTTTCTGAGTTTCCCGGATGAGTTGACCACCGGAAGCAGTATTATGCCTCATAAGAAAAATCCGGATGTCTTTGAGTTGGTGCGTGCACGGTGCAATCGCCTTCAAGCGCTCCCTTCGGAGGTCAACCAGATCATGACCAACCTGCCTTCAGGTTACCATCGAGATGTTCAAGTGCTTAAAGAGCTTGTTTTTCCTGCTTTCGATGATTTATGTGAATGTCTTGAGATGCTTCAGGTAATGTTTTCTGCAGTATCGGTGCGGGAAAATATACTGAATGAGGACCGTTACAAGTTTCTATTCAGTGTTGAAGAGGTAAACAAACTGGTACTTGCCGGTGTTCCTTTCAGGGATGCCTACCGAAAAGTTGGCGCCGACATTGAAGCAGGAAAATTTTCAACCGATGGAAAGGTAGAGCACTCCCATATAGGAAGCATTGGAAGTCCGGGCAATGACCGGATCGTTCGTTATTTCAGAAAAACCATGGCTTCATTCCAATTCGAAAAAGTTTCCGAAGCGGTTTCGAAACTTACCGGTCGTGCTGCGCCTACCGAAGAGAGTTCAAATCAATAACAAAACGGTAGCGGACATCGCCGCGCAACATTCTTTCGTAGGCCTCATTAATTTTTTGAATCGGGATGATCTCAACGTCGCTCACGATTCCCTTTTCTGCACAGAAGTCTAACATCTCCTGCGTCTCTTTTATTCCCCCAATCATTGATCCAAGGATGCTTCTACGGTTGTTTAAGAGACTGAAAGGCGCAATGGCTTGCTCAGAAGGAGGTAGACCAACAATGGCCATCGTGCCATTCAGGTCAAGCAAATCCAGGTACGAATTGTAGTTATGCGGTGCGGAAATGGTGTTCAGAATCACCTGAAAAGTTCCTGCATTTTTTTTTCATTTGGTTTTTGTCACCGGTATGAACAAAGTGATGGGCACCCAAGCGCCTTGCATCGGCTTCTTTAGAAGGATTGGTGCTTAGGAGCGTGACTTCTGCGCCCATCGCCACAGCGAATTTCAAGCCCATATGTCCCAAGCCGCCAAGTCCTGCAACAGCGACCTTCATTCCTTTTCCCACTTTCAGGTGTTTCAAGGGCGACCAGGTGGTGATGCCGGCACACAGCAAGGGGGCAACTGCGGCCAAATCCAGTTTCTCATCCACGTTTAAAACGAAATGCTCTTTGGTAACAATCTGGGTGGCGTAGCCTCCTTGGGATAATGTTTTTCCATCACGCTCATATCCGTTGTAGGTAACGGTAGCTCCATTTCTGCAATATTGTTCAAGATCCTTTTTGCAATGGTCGCAGGACATACAAGAGTCGACCAGAACACCAACAGCAGCCAGGTCACCCTTTTTGAAACGTTTCACATCGCTCCCTACCTCAACGACTCTTCCAACGATCTCATGTCCAGGAACCATCGGGTATAGTGAGCCGCCCCATTCATTTCTAGCCTGATGGAGGTCGCTGTGGCAAACACCACAAAATAAAATTTCAATTTGAATGTCATCGGCGCGGAGGTCCCTTCTTTCGAAATCATATGGAACCAATGGTGAAGTTGCATCTAATGCAGCATAGGATTTTGTAGCGATCATGATAAGAATTTAAAAGATTGTTAAGAGGCTTGCTTAGTAAGCGCGCACCAGTTTTCCATCCATGTAATTAGCGAAGGCGCGATTTGCAACCCGCATTCCGCCCGGGGTAGGGTAGTTGCCGGTGAAGTACCAGTCTCCGGAGTGCCCTGGAATGGCTTTGTGG
>Ga0194115_10001239_pt1 | contig 33215 bp, 37 predicted proteins | sample TA2MahsurfametaG_3_FD_148656 | JGI IMG/M metagenome (GOLD analysis project Ga0194115, IMG submission 148656) | Freshwater microbial communities from Lake Tanganyika, Tanzania - TA2015002 Mahale S4 surface | ecosystem: Environmental > Aquatic > Freshwater > Lake | place: Tanzania: Lake... | reverse complement strand
ACCTTACATAAAACTTCAGGGATTTTAGAAGAAATTCCATAACCAAAATTTACACATTTCTGTAATGGATAAACCTTTTGGATTTGGTGCGAAGGTGCCATTTTAAATCTTCAAGGGTGTAAACAATATTTTTCAAATAATGTTTTAAATTTTATTAAATAATAAAATTGATATTTTTATTATTTAAATATTAAATTTATATTATTTATTATGAAGTCTGTATTAAACAATATTTTGTGCGTGAGAAATGCTCATCCTCGTGACAAGTATATTAAATTCTTTGAAGAAGACCATAAATATATTATTGACTTAGAACCCGATGTGAAATATACATCTGTAACAACTTGGGTTCATGAACATTTTGAGAATTTTGACTCTGATAAGATTATTACAAAAATGATGTCTGGAAAAGGATGGAAAGAAGGACATAAATATTGGGGTATGACACCTGAGCAAATAAAAACAAAATGGAATACAAATAAAGATGCAGTTGCTAGTTCTGGAACTGATCTGCATTTCGAAATCGAGTGTTTCAATAATGATGAACGATTTGCATTTGATTACACAAATAAAGAATTGGCTGAGATTTATTTAAGTAATTTTAAACATAAATTACATGAAAAACCTCTTGAATGGCAATACTTTATAAATTTTATTAAGGACAATCCTTATTTGAAACCATTTAGAACAGAATGGTTAGTATTTAATGAAGATATTAAGATTTCAGGTTCTATTGATATGGTATATGAAAATCCTGACGGAACTCTGTCTATTTATGATTGGAAGCGGTCTAAAAATATTACGCGCATTAATCAATATAATAAATTTGCTTTGCCTCCATGTGTTTGTCATCTTCCTGACTCAAATTTCTGGCATTATGCTTTACAGCTTAATACTTACAAATATATTCTAGAAACTAAATATAATAAAACTATTAAAAACCTTTATTTAGTAAGATTACATCCGGAAGCTAAAGAGAAAAATTATGAACTAATTGAATTGCCAATTTTAACTACTGAAATCAATGATTTATTAGAAGATAGGAAAATTAAACTTTGTTCGTAAATTATTTAAAAGAAATACATATTATTATACATATGATATATAAAGGACTTTTATTCATATGGTTTATTTGGTATTTTAATACATACTGTTTACCTCCTCTTTTATATAATTTAATTTTAAGATTATACATTTTTTATATTGAGTTTACTGATTTTTTAAATTTTTATGATAAAATAGTTTATCCTGATTTTTGGGATAATGATGATGAAATAAATCAAGAAAATATAAATATAAATATAGATGATAAAAATGAAATTATTGTTGAAAAACAAACGAGATATGAAGATAAGTATTTAGAAGATATTAAGACACTTAATAAAGAATGGGAATTTACTGAAGACGAAAATATTGAGCTACCAAAACTTATAGAAGATTTTTATAATGGATATATTGAAACTATGCAAAACAGAATTGAAGAAATAACAAAAGAAATTAATAATCTAGAAAAGGAAATTGTTGAAGACACTGACGCAGTTAATTATGTTGAAGATTTTGACGACAAAAGTGATGAAACAAATTGTGAAGATACGTTAGAAGAGATGAACAATAAAAGAAGAATAATGATAGAAGAGCTTCACCAAGAATCTAATAAAATTAAAACTCAAATTGAAAGTGATGAAGGTATTAATGAATTAAAATGTGAATCAATAAATCAAGCCAGACAATATATAATTAATACAAGATTGGATAAACTTAAAAATTGTTATATTATAGAAAAAACGCCAATCGGTAATGTCCTTATGATATATGAAAAAGACAGGGAATCATTCAAATATTATTCAGATTGTAATATCCCATATAGATATTTGGAAGTAGTTGGTAGAAAATATGTCAAATTATTTGGTTGTAGACCTATTTTCGTCGATATGGAAGAAGAACTCAAACTATTTGAAGAAAAATGGGATAAAGAACAAGAACTTAAAAAGATAAAAGAAGAAGAAAGGATGAAAGAAGAAGAAGCAAAAAATCAACAGTTTGTTTCTGAAGGAAAAAAGAAAAATATTTTTGCGAAATTTAAGAGCTATAATAAAGAGGCTGGTGGAAAAATTAGCATGGCAGCACCACCTAAGAATAGTATTCCAAATAAATATGTAAATGATAATAAAGAAAATGCTAAAATATTACTTAAAGAAAGAGCAAACCGTTATACTTATGAGGGAAAATTCGCTAATTTCAACTTTTTACAAAAAATAGAGAGAAAGGTATTTAATAAAAAATTAGGTTTATCCTTTGCTGATTTTAAGAAAATGAAAAAATAATATAAATTACAATATTATAATAATTTAAACTTCTTATTATAATATAAGTATATGACAAAATTAACAAGACGTTTTAAAAAAAATAAAAAGAACAAAACAATTAAAAGAGGAGGTGCTTCGGAAGATTTTCAAAAAGAAGAAAGACAAGGAGTTATTGATATGATTGGGGATAAAATATCAGGTGTTGCTTCATCAGCAGCAACGTTTGCTGAAGATTCTGGTCTTAAACTTATTGGTCTAGAGAGAATTGATAAATCTGAAAACGATTCTACTAAACAGGTTGATAATATAACTTCTGGTGTAGAAAATGTTGTCGATAAAACAGGTGCAGCTATAATTGAAAATATAAATGAAGTTTTAGAAAGTAATGCTGTAAATGAAACTACTAGTCAAGCTGCTGAGAAAACCGCTAACATTATTAAAACAACTGCCGAAAAATTTAATGAAGCATTAGACAACCCTGAAGTGAAAGCTGAAGTAAAAGAATCAATTGAAAAAGCAGGCGAAATAGGTTCAGTCATTGTTGAAGCTTCTGAAAAACCGATAGAAAAAGCTGTTGATGTGGCTGCTAATGCGGTATCAAAAGCTACAAGTGCTTCTTTAGCAGGCGTTATTAAGGTTGGCACTGATATGATGGCAGCAGTTCCTGGAGTTGGTGCTGTTATTGAAGTTGGTAAAATGTTGAATGACGGAACTAAGGCCGCCAGCTCTGTTGTTGAAGCAGGTTCTGAAGCAGTTGAAGCAGCGTCTGATGCTTTTATCGAAACAAAAGAAAATATTGAAAGAGGATTAAAAGTATTAGAGGAAAAAAAGAGAATTGGTAATGAAATTTCTAACCGAACAAACGTTTCAATAAAAGATTTTGAAAATCCTATTATTACATCCCAAATCGCAGGTGGACGTAAAACTAGACGAAGACTTTTCAAACGAAAAGCTAAATCTAAGCATGTTATATTTTCTATTTAGATTTTTTATGTTCTTTCCATTCCTTAAAACCATTACTGCGCGCAATATTAAAAGACGTCCCTAGATGACTATACGCTATATCGTATGCTTTTTTATTTTGTTCGTCCATTCCGCTTAAATATTCAAATATTTCTCTCTGTTGTTCAATTGGATATCTTTTAACTAATTCTGAAATTTTCATATTTATTGTGTCAAAGTTAACTTCTTCTGTCATTTCTGTATTTATAATTTATACTTTAAATTATAAATTTAAATCAATTTTTAATTAATATAAAGAAAAAAAAATACTATAATTAAATGGACAAGCCTTGGTTCAATTTAGATCCGAATAATTCAAAAGATCCATGGTGGTTATATTCTAGTATAACTGACACTGAAACGGATTCTATGGAGAAAAACGACTTGGATATTGAATGCTATTTAATTTTACAACAATATAATATGGGATATGTATATTACAGATTATCAGTATGGTTTAAAAATGATCCTAATAGGTATAAATATATAATGTATGATAGTGAATGGATATTTCATAAAAAGATAAAGGATATGAATGAAGGAGATATTATTAATATAAATAATTTAAAATTTAAAGTATATAATTGTAGATTTTTAAATCCAAATCAAATAGATAAGTGTAAAATTTTGGAGAGAATTTCTGAATAATATTTAAAAAAGATACTTAAAGACAGAATCACTACATTTTGAAGGGAAATTCTTTAAAACCCTGAAAAAATGCCCTCAAAAATCTTCCCTACATATGAAGAGAAATTGTTTGATTTCAAAAATTGAAAAGTATTTTAACTTTTTCAAAATGGACAAAAAAAATGTCCAAAATCGGATAGCCGAAAAAGTCCTTACTGACGAAAAATTTCGCTGACGATATTGAATTTTTATCGTCACAAATCAAACTGATAAATATTTTTTGTGATTGTAAAAAAAAATATTTTTTTTGCGGAAAATGGCTTAAAGTTTTTTTCTGTTGCTTACTTTAGGAGAGAATGTCAACGGGAAATACTCAAAAAAACTCAAAATATTATTACTGTGAATTTTGTCACTTTAATACGTCTAACAAAAATGACTATACTAGGCACATTACAACCCAAAAACACATTCGCAACGCGTCGGCAACAAACATCAACAATCCGGCAACAGAAAAAACTCAGTATCATATATGCTGTAATTGTAACAAAGAATATCGCGATAGGTCTGGATTATGGAGACATAAAAAAACTTGTTTGCCAACCGAAATTTCTGACACTGAAAAGGTGACATATTATGATAAAAATGACGATGATGACATATCTACAAAACAACTGATTTTGCTTATATTACAACAAAATAATAAAGTCCAAGATGCTCTTATTGAAATGTCGAAACAAATAACAACAACAAATAACAATAATAATACTACAAATAACAATAACTCACATAATACTACTAACAACTCATTTAACCTTCAAATTTTCTTAAACGAAACGTGTAAGAATGCAATGAATATTACAGATTTTGCTAACTCAATAAAACTACAATTATCTGATTTAATTAGTGTTGGTGAACTAGGTTATGTAGAGGGAATTTCAAATATTATAGTTAAAAATCTGAATGCTCTAGATATAACAGAAAGACCAGTTCATTGTACAGATAAAAAACGTGAAACAATTTACATAAAAGACGAAGATAAGTGGGAAAAAGATGAAGACGATAAAAAACTAAAAAAATTTATCAAAACAGTAGCTTTTAAAAATCAAAAACTATTTCCACAATTTAAAGAAAAGTATCCAGACTATAACGATTATGATTCAAAACGGTCAGACCAATATAGTAAAATAGTAATTGAATCTTTAAATGATAGTAATCCTGAAAATGAGGAAAAAATAATTAAGAATATATCAAAAGCGACAACTATTGATAAAATAAAAAAATAAATATTTTAAACCTTTTTCATTTGTTTATAGATTTTATAAATATAATAAACAATATCAATATTATTTCATAATAGTCCTTACACCTTTTAACATTTCAAACGCCGATTGTTTTTATAAAAAATTGAAACTAATTTATAAAAAGATAATAACAATATAAAATACTAATTATAACAATGATTACTTTTTCAAAATGGTCTGGACCTGAGGGCATAGAAACATTTATCATAAATCAAACGGGGTGTAAACCTTATAGTGGTGCAGGGATAAATCCAAGAATAGAAAAAAAAGACTACAATACTAAAATCAGTAGACAATACTTATTATTACAATAATGATATGAGCGATATAAATAATATAAAATATACTTTATTTGGGCATAATGGAGACCAAGATGAAACAGAAAAAAAATTTAATGAACCATTATTAAACATAAATAAAACACAAAATATATATCTTTATAGAGTTAGAAAAAACGGCAAAAAAACAGAATACTTATGGTATGGTAAATATGAAATCGTTGATAAAAATGTTGAACAACATATTGGTAAAGATTACAATACAAGAAATATTATAGTTTTGTCTTTAAGAAAAATCGGCGTTTGAAATGTTAAAAGGTGTAAAATGAGAAAGTATATAACAATTTACTTTCAAAATGAATTATATTTTTCTAATAGAATTATCATTTTATTTCTATAAAATAAACATTCATCTTCTGTTAAAATAACATAAGATAATCCAGTTTTAGTTTCATTAGGAAAATGCATTTGTAATTTTTTGTATCCAGGTATAATAGGTTTTTTATCGACTTCATATAAGCTATTTTTGAACTTAATTTCTCCGTTTGAATATAAGCAAAAACCATTATCATATAATCCATCATAGAATTCATAATAAGGTTCTAAAATTTTTAAATTTAATGCCATAGCGTCACGTCGAATATCTGACATAGTTACTTATTAATTACAATTAATTAATAGTTTTAGTTTCAATTTTAATAAAAATACAAATATTACCCATTATAAGTAATAAAACAAATCAATTTATTTCCAGTATAAGTATCAAATCTAATATCACTATTATTAAACATTTTTGTTATACTAGTGTCAACTGAATAACCATTACTTACCAAATATGATATTAAATTAGGAACTTCATCTACAACCATTAAATCACTGCCGAATTTACCACAACCCGCATTACACCCATTAAGCGACATAATAGCATAACCACAATCTTTTAAAGGACTACATGGTCCAGGTTGTTTAAATTCACTTAAAGGTGGAAACTTAAAAAACCTAACTAAATCACTTAATGGTCCTTGAGGTTTTAAATTTACAACAACAATATTTTTATAACATTGATTATATGTATCTAAATAAGGTTGACTAAACAATGAGACTGTTTTTGCTTCTTGGATAGGCGGCGGAGGAATGCCGCGATTTAAATTATTTGGTCTAATAGATGTTCTTCTTATTTTGTTAAAGCTATTGTTTGTGTTCATATTGTTAATGAAATTGTACATATTTATTATAAAGTAAATATATTATAAAATTGATATAAAAACAATATTAGAAATACATAGATAAATTATACAATGAAACTTTCAAGAGAACAGCAAATATCATTTGATAAATATGTTCAAGGTCACAACATATTTATTACAGGTCCTGGTGGTGCAGGAAAATCAGAATTAATCCGTATGATTTATAAGCACGCAAATGCTCAATTTAAAGATATATATGTGACAGCATTAACAGGTTGTGCATCAATTTTATTAAATTGTAAAGCAAAAACGATACATTCATGGGCAGGAATTGGTATAGGAAATGGAACAACTGAAGAGCTAATTATGAAGATAAAAAAGAATAAATTTCAAAAGGCGATTTGGAAGGGAACAGATATTTTGGTTGTAGATGAAGTGAGTATGATGTCATTAAAGTTATTTAATATGTTAAATGATATAGGAAAAGCAGTGCGTGGTAATAAGAAACCATTTGGTGGTATTCAACTGATATTTTCAGGTGACTTTTATCAGCTGCCTCCGGTTGGAGATAAGGATGATTTAGATACTCAGCGTTTTTGCTTCGAAAGCGATGATTGGAATTCGGTATTTCACCGTGATTGTCAAATAGAGTTGAAAAAAATTTTCAGACAAACTGATGAGATTTATTCGACAATATTAAACCAAATTAGGGAGGGTAGAATTAAGAAAAGATCGAATGAATTGCTTCTAGAATATGTAGGGCGAGAATTAGATCCGAATTTAGTGGCTGAGCCGACTAAATTGTTCCCTACAAAGAACAAGGTAGAACAAATTAACATTACGAAAATGTCGGCACTACATGGTGAAGAAAAAGAATATAAGATTGAGTATTTAAAGGACTTAGAAATGACAAAAGGAGAAAAGGAAGTAAGACATCAATTTACGGACCGCGACATTCAATTAGAGTTGGATTTCTTATCTGGAAATTTGATGTGTGAAAAAGACATGAAAATAAAGGTAGGTGCTCAAGTAATGTGTATTATAAATATTAAATCGGATGTTGGTGATATTTTGATTTGTAATGGGAGTCAAGGAATTGTTAAAGAATTTTGCGAAGTTACTGGCTGTCCTAAGGTAAAATATAATAATGGAATAGAGATGGTAATGTGTCGTCATGTTTGGTCAAGTGATAAAATTCCTGGCATTGGTGTTTTGCAAGTGCCGTTGATTTTATCGTGGGCATTGACAATTCATAAATCGCAAGGTGCGACGTTAGATGCTGCGGAGATTGATGTTGGAAGTGGTATATTTGAATGTGGTCAAACTTATGTAGCTCTTTCACGTGTTAAGAGTTTAAATGGTTTGTATTTGACATCATTTGATGCAAAAAGAATTCGTATCAATAAAAAAGTAAAAGATTTTTATGAATCATTACGATTATATCATGAGTCAAAAGAAACAGAAGAAGTAGTATATGTTCCGCTTGTAGTTGCAGAAGAAATTCCAGTTGCTGTTCCTACAAACTTAGAGGCCATACCAACGAATCCATTTATGAATTATCAATATGTAGAGGCGCAAGCAGAACTAGCAGAAGAAAAATATGATGTTCCTCCATCAAATATAAAGGTGATAACCTTTACTTAAGTTCTTTAAATATTATTATAAAATAATAATTTAAAGAAAAATACATTTTAATTTAACTTATAAAAAGCGTATTAAAAATATTCAATTAGGGTTTCGTTTGGCAGTTTCAGGTGATTATGAAACTTGTCATAAAAAGATTATTCTAGATGATGATTTGGGAGAAGAAGATGAGGTGTAAATAATAGTTTTTATTCTCTCAATATAATTGTTTTAAGAGCATCTAGAGTTTGTTGATTATTTCTAATTTTTTTTAATGTATTGAAAATTTTATCATAAGTTTCTGCGTCTAATTCACATGTTTGAATATATTGTTTACAATATGAATCGATAATTGGTTCCAAAATATCATAAATCTCTTGAGTTTCTTTATCAATTCTACTTATTTTAATGAGATTGCGTGCAAACTCCTTAAATAATTCATTTCTTCTTTCACATTCAGATTCATAATTTTTTAACAATTTCTCTTCATATTGGAGATTAATTTCGTATTGTTTTTCCATTTCTTGCATGCTCAAATATATAGCTTCATCTATTTGTTTATCAAATTCGCTCCTATTATCTTCCAAAAGTGTTTCTCTAACGACATCATCAGGTGGTCTAACATCGTCTTCTTGAAAGTTATCCATTTTACAAAGTATACATTATGTTTTATTTAAATCAATTTTTTAATATATAAATTAAATAACTTAAAGAACAGCATATTTAATTTTGTTTTAAGTTTTATACCTTTTAACATTTCAAATGCCGATTTTCACGGCATTAAAATTAAATGTAAAATTATATCTTCGATATTATTTTTGTTTCAGTCAATTTTGAATGAAATTTATTTAAAGTTCTTTCCCTATTTTCAAATTGATCAAAAATATTATCATAATCAGACCGATTATATGGTCTTGAGTCGCTTTGATTTTGTAAAGATTGTTTATCATTTTCTAAATCTGCGTATGATTTATTGAGTGTATTTTAAAGTTTGTCTAAATAACCATTAAATTGTGTAAAAGGATGGAATTCCATTATATATAATTTGTATATTATATCTAAATTTATTGAATAATCAATTATCAAAAATAAAACAAGAAAAAATAAAAAACAGTATAAATAATTTTTGTACAATTCATACCATTTGAAAAATTTCGGCGTTTGAAATGTAAAAAAGTTTAAAATAAAATTGAAATGAAAAAGTAATAGAAATAAAAGACATATGAGTTATACAAGCTAAACCATAAAATGGAATTTATCAATGATGCAAACACATTTATTAGAACACCGACCAGATTTGATGATCTGTTATGTGATAATATTTCTGATAACTCTAATGATGTTAGAACAAGCGATAATTTATCTAATACACTTCAGAATACCGCAACAAATTTGGACGTTAGCAAGAATGGTGATAATGATAGTATTAACCCTATAGGGATATATAGGTATAAATTTACTAATGAATTTACAGCTGAATTATTTAAATTTTCAAAAGTTCATCAATACGATCATCGTAAAGATTTTAAAGAGGCTTGGGAAATATGGGTAGACGATAATGAAGAAATAATTGATGAAGAAGTAAAACGTCTGACGAGTTTAGGATATGAAGGAGATATTTTAGACAAAATGTTTAAGAGTGCAAGATATTATTTTAGAAAAAAGAGTACTGAAAAAAAGGAACCTGTGAAGCGTCGTACTTATGTGGGATCACAGAAGGATTTATTAGATGCAATGGATGACCATATTAAGTCAAATATTTCGTCAGGAGAATTTAAACCATCAGATGGTTTTGATGGGTTTTGCAAAGAGAATATTGATATTATTAAAGAACAAGTAAATATGTTATGTCGTGCTGGTTTTACGGAACCAAATGAAATCAAGTCAAAAATCAAGAAGACATATAAAAATCGTTATTTCTTGATTATTAGTAAGTAATTGAAACGCAAATAAATGTGATAAATTTTAGAATTTTTTTATTTTAAAAATTGAATACTTTAAATAGTAATTAAATATATTATACTAACTAATTTAAAGAGAACCACATATTTCAAATATGGGGTGTGACTATTATATCCAAACCGAACTTGTTATTGAATATGAAGATAAAGATGGTAAAATAAATACTATCTTCACTGATAGAACTATTAAAAGTGGTTATATATTTATTCAAGATGAAGATTTAGATGACAATCAAACTCTGTATAAAAAATTTAATACCGAACTAGAGAAAACTATTAAAGCTAATAAATATAACAAAATGTTATTTAAAAATGGTGAATGGGTCAAAGAATCATATAAAACAAAATATGAATATTATTTAATGAACACTTATAAAGATATTATAAAAATTAAAAAAGTTTATAAAAAAAATTTAGCATGGGAGAGAATGTAATAAATTCGTTTTAAAAAATAATAAAGATTATGCCATAATCAATAAATGGATACAAATATCAATATTTCAACAATAAACAAATATTTCTCTCGAAACAAGGAAAAACAAAGTAATCATGATCGGACTATTATTATAAACTATTCATTTTTTGCTGTAAATGAAGCTAATATTGCTCATAAAATTAAACAAATACCATATTATTCTAATTTTTTTTCAATTTTAGAGGATTATGAAGTGCTAAACGTATCTCAATTAAGTGAAAATGTAATAGAAAAACTTAAAAATACGAATAATATACCGTATTATTTATTTAAATATATTGATAAAAATTCAATTGATTTTATTGATTTTCTTTACAATTCCACATCTATTAAAAAACTTATTTTTGACGTTATTAATTCATTACAATACGTTTTTAATGGACTGCGCTTATTAAACGAAAATGATGTATGTTTTCTTGATATTTCACCAAAAAATATAGTCTTTCTTGAGAACTTTCGAGAGAAACCAGTATTAAATAATTTCAGGTTAAGTTTAAATATTAAAAAACTAGATTTAGATTATTTTACTAATATTTTAAATAAATTAGAAGATTTTACATATCAACCATTAGAAATACATATTCTTTATTATTTTATAAAACACAATATTAATACAATTTCTTATGGATTTATCGAAGAATTATGTGAAAATTATGTAGAAAACTTAAATATATTGCGATTATTTTCAGAAAATTACAAAAAAATATATAAGGAACAATGTATTGAAACAATGAAAAAATATATAAATCGCTTTAAAAAGGAGATTATAGATGATATATTAGAGAGAAATAAAAAATGGGACGTTTATGGTATTAGTATGATATATCTACAAATTTTTGGGTGTATTTCTCGTGTTTTCTCTCTAAAAGGAACTTTCGTAAGTAAAATTACTTTGGAACTCTCAAAAAACATTCATCCAAACTCAGACAAAAGAATGTCTTTGGAAAAAACATTAGAAACCTTTAATAAGTTATTAAATGAGGAAGAAAATTGGAGTTTTATAAACAAATTAAATGATTCTAAATTAGAACAATTATTTGATGAATTAACAAAATAGTTATGAATCTTATTATAAAGTTATTATTTTAATAAGATTTAATGTCTACGATGTCTACGAGATTTTCTACCACCAGACATAGAAGCACTTCTACTTCTTGATCTTCTAGATTTTCTGCTCTTTTTAGCACTCTTAACGCCTGATGCAGAAGAATGTTTCATTTCAGATTTACGCTTACTAGCATCTTCTAAAGCTTGTTTAAATTCATAGTTAGGGTTCTTTGCTTTACCTTCGGCATAAATCTTCTTAACAAAAATATTCCAATTACTCAGCTTTCTTGCCATTATATATTATTGAAATATTTTATTATTTCTAAATATCATATCCAATTTCTAACTCTAGAGAGAAACTATAATCCATATTATTTAAGTTAATAACGTCACCATATTGATTTAATAATTGAACTTTTAAACGCTGAATTCTTACTGGAACAACTTCTAAAAGTCACACTTTTGCATGAAAAATTTATAGGAATTTTAGTGACAAAAATGTTGTTGGTTTTTGCCATAAATTAGCAAAATAAAATTATTAACCATCATACCAGAAGTTTTTTGTGAATTTGTATGATTATATTTTATTACCACAATCGTAACAAAAATAAATTAGGCCGTTTTGTGAATTGGTAAAGTTACCACTTTGGCGTAATATAAATTATAAATTATTGTAATAATATTTTATTATATAGTTAATTTATGTATAAATATGGCGATTATTCAGCGTATATAAATTCATTAAAAAATAATAAAACGTATAATGGAAATTATCTAAATGGATTTAAATGTAAGCCAAATCTATGTTCGCAAATTCCTGTGTGTTTGCCTAGTAATTGCGGATTTGAAAATTTTTTCACTGACAAAGGAACGGACTGCAAAACTATAATGATAACCTATGAAAAACGAGTGACATATATAGAACAACCTTTAGACACTACTAGTAGCCAAGTTATTGACAGATTTTATTTATTACAAGCTAATAATAGTATTCCAAATGGAACATTTAAGACTATTGTAAATGATATCAATCTTACCAATGGTTCTAAGGTAATTTTAGCTACCGAAAAATTAGGTGGTTTTACATTGTTCAATAAAAATTATTCGGAATATATTTTTGTTTATGGAGGCGAAGACTTAGAATTATTATGGAATAGCAGTTGGAATAATGGGTCTGGTGCATGGATTGTGGTAAAATATAATGGAATATTTAGGTAAGTATTTATGTAACTTAAAAATTTTGTAAAAAATAATATATTAATATAAATTATAAATGAGTACGTTTAATACTATTCAGAACGCTATTCCTCAAGGTGGAGTTCCTGGTACTGGTCAATTTCCACCAGTTTTAAATATTCTACCAGATACATTTAATACACCAACTGGACTTAGTGATCCACCCTATAATGCAGTAATTATAGGTGATTCTTCAAGCAATATCGTCGGAAGTGCTACTACACCTTACTTACCTGTTGCACTTCCAGCGTATATCCCTACACTTTACGCAAATATGTATTATGTTCAAACCAATTTGAAAAATACAATTCCTACAGATGTCATTCAGGATAATAATCGTGAATACCCTACAAGTTATGCAGTGAAACAATATGTTGCGTCTCAATTAGCAGGCAGTGAATATTTAGTGCCTGATTTAACCAATGATTATTCTATTTCTACTGGTTTGACTACTACATTTTTAGCATCATCTGATTTAGCCCAAAGTCCAAATGTGGTAAGTTATGTAGATACTGTCACTGGTATGACTACATATGTGACTACATTTGGTATGAATCCAATTGATAGCGCAAGAGTTGGTGCTCAAAAAGTATGTATTAATAGTACTCCATTAGGGGTTGTTGCTTCGGGACAAACCAATGTCTTACAGATTGTTTTAAGCACCAACCAATATTTTGTTGTAAATGGCAAGCAGTATGGATGCTACGCATATTCCAATTTAGGTGATACTTTGACTATGTTCCAATTTGTGAATACAAATGTTACCCCGCCAACCGAGTTATTTTTTGTTATTACTTATGGTGGTTTATTTAGTCAATCAGCCTATTATGTTCCTAATTAAAGATAATAAGTATAATTATTAAAATAAAGTTTTTAAATATTATATGGAGAGTATTGATTTAAATATAGAAAATTATACATTTGATGACATTTTACAATTATTCAAACTATCCAACAACTATGGGTTCAATGATTTAAATGAAAAGAAAAATATATTAAGAAAAATTAACCCTGAAAATTCAAAATTAGATAAAAAATATTATGAATTCTTTTTAAAGGCATATAATATATTAGATGAAAAATTAAACGAACAAATAATATTAGATATAAAGAAAAACCAAATCGTGAGTGAAAAAGAGTTTAATGATAACACTTTTATACAAAATTCGTTATTAGTCAATAGTGATAATAAAAATAGCTGTTATAAGCCTTATGATTACATAATTCAAATAGCTTCTATACATACCGAAGACAGAGATATATTAAAATATCCATATCCTAACTCTTTTGAAGTAGAACTACCTCAAGTATTTAAGAATGTATTGTCCTTAGAATTATATGACATCCAGTTACCAAGATATTACTATAATATATCCGAATATATGCAAAATACAGCATTATGGTTTTCTTTACCTTATTTTTCTGTAGAACCCATAGAGCTTCGTATGTTGTCTGGTTATTATACGCATACGACTTTTCCAGAAGAATTAGAAAATGCGTTAAATAAAAGAACTACGGAATTAGTGTATTCATTGGGAGCTTATACTACCAATGTTATGGAGTATTCCTATTTTAAAGTTAAATTAAACCAATATAATAACAAATTAGAAATTTATAATTCTAAACATGAATATAAATTTTGGTGTCAAAAAAGAAGTACGTATGATGATGATTGTGTGAGGGATAATTGGTATTTTAATAAAAACTGGGGATTACCTTATAATATGGGTTTTTACAGATTTTTATATTGTAGCACTTATGATATATCAAATAATGTATTTGTTTTAGTATCTCCAGATATAATTAGTATAGGTATAAATGAAACCATATATATGGAAATAGATAAGTTTAATTATATAAACGAAATCGTTCCATACAGCATAAATACGTCTGAATTATATAATAATGATTATAATGGTATTGTGAATAGTGCTTTTGCAAAGCTAATTTTATCCAATGTAACAGATAGTTATGTTCCAGTAAAAAAATTCAAAAGAATATTACCTCATATTGAAGGCAAAATTTCAAAATTAAAGTTCAAGTTTCGTTATCATAATGGTAAGCTAGTAGACTTTTTAAATCAAAATTTTAATTTTTCAATAAAATTCGTAACCCAATTTGAGTGCAAATATACCAGTTAATTACGTGTCTTTAAGTATGTTTATATATTTATAATATTTACTAATATATTTAAAGACACATATTAAAAATTATTACACCGTCTGGAAAGAAATAGTAAAGGTGTTAGTTTATATTTTTGTTATCATTAATAGTAACAAAGTAAATTAGGTTGTTTTAAACTGGTAAAAGTTACCACATTGGTGTGATAGAGGTTAAATCAAAATCAAAATCATAATTCATTATAATAGATAGCTATAAATTTCATTTAAAAAAGCGAATGAATTTCTTTAAATTGTTTTTTAAAATAAAATTGAAAACAATTTAAAGAAAATAATATATGATATACATATTTGAAGATGGTTAAAAATAACACTGGAGGAAATAAATCTAAGGGACTTGCCCGTAAGAATTTAGTTAAAATAGATAATGCGCTGAGAGTTGCCCAAGAAGAGGGTGAAATTTATGCTCAAGCTGTAAAAGTTATGGGTGGTTTGATTGTTAGCGCGATTGATATTGAAGGTAATCCCTTAAGAGGACATATTCGTGGCAAATTTAGAGGCAGAGGTAAGCGCGATAATTTTATTGGACCAAATACTTGGCTACTCGTTGGTATTCATGATTGGGATACGGATAAAAAACCCGGAGACATTAGAGATTGTGATGTGCTTGAAGTATACAATGACACTGATAAAAATAGATTAAAAAATTCGGTTACTAGCGTAAATTGGAATAGATTTATTTCGAATGATAATAAAACAATTGGTTCTGAAGTTGAAAAAGAAGAAACTGGAATTGAATTTACTGATGAAGCTACACATGATTATGAACAACTTATTGCTGCTCAAGCTTCTCAAGGACAAAATACTATTATTATGGATGATGGTGAAGCAATTGATGTAGATGATATTTAAAAATTAAATTTTATAATATAAAATTTATATAATTATTTTTTATTGAATCTTTCTGAATGAATATAAATTATAGCACCTCCCACAAATATCATAAAATAACGGCTATTGTTATTATTATTATTATTATTATTATTTGGTGGCGGAAAACCATACGAATTTGTGTTAAAATTTTTCTTTAAAATGAGATTATGATTTTGTTTTCTCTTGGTATATGTTTTTATATTTTTTACAAATTTTTCTCTATTAAGCTTAGAATTTTGTAAAATATTTCTGATAAAATACTGAACTCTGTTTGACGACATTATTATTGACTTCGCTTATACAATTATATAAATGTGATAAAATCATTCAATTTTTAAATAAATGCGACCTCCTGTATTTAATATATAACGAATTTTAATTATTCATCGACAGACTAGTAAATATACAAAATTGCTGTGAGGAGATAATTAGTATTAACATCTTATCTTTAAATAGTTTATGTTAATTACTTATTAAATATAAATAAAATATATTTAAACATATGAATATAATAAATATATTATCAAATTACGATAAATTTAACAAACAAATGAGTAATATTTTTAAATCAAATTCTAGATTTTCATCATTAATTGATGATGCACCTCAACAAAAAAAAGATTCAAATAATTATGAAAGGAAGGAAACAACAGGAGAACGTTATAATTCATTTAAGTCAGAAAGAAATTCAAGAAGTGAATATGGTTATAGAGGGTTTAGTGATAGAGGAAGAGATCGTTATAGATTAGAAATAGAAGCAGAAATTAAAGCACAAAAAGAATTTGAGGAAAGGGAAAAAGAGAGAATAAAGCAAGAATCATTGAAAATAGAAAATTTTCCACAATTAGTATTAAGCTTGAATAAAGTGAAAGAAGATAATCATAATATCAATTATATGGAAAAAGTAAAAAAAGAAGAAATTAAAGAAAATATTGATAAAGATTTAGAAAATTTACAGACAGGTTGGGTTCTATTTAAAAGAGACCCTCTGACAAAGGAAATAATAACTAAAAAACATCCCAAAACATATATTCAAGAAACAAAGCCAGAACAATCTGAAACCCAAATAGCAAGAGATGTATTAAATGCATTAGTAGAGTTACATAAAAAGAGAACATCCGAATATATTGAGAATTATGGTTACGACGAATGGGAAAAAATGTTTAAAACGCGCGATTGGAGAGAATGTGAAGCTTATTTGGAAGAAATGGAAGATAACACTGATACAAGTGATTATGAAAATAATGATTATGAAGAGGATGATTATGAAGAGGATGATTATGATTATTAAATTAGTTTAAAAATATATTCTATTATATTCGATTAAAATATGGATATTGAATATGATAATTTAGATGATGAATGGATTAACAATTTTGAAATAACAGATAAGCTATATGAAGATTTTTATAAAGACGATTTATATTATATAAATTTAAGAGTTATATATGTGAATAGAGATAATGAAATAGATAAGATGAAACATGAATCATTTTTATTAACAAATAAAAATAATATCACACGTGAAGAAATTCTTGGAATACTTAAAAAGAATTCAATAGATAATGAAAAACCGTATTCGTTATTATCAGTTTTAAGATATAATATAATATTAGAACCAGATGATGTAAAAAATTATCTCATAAACAATAATAACCAGAACTATTTGTCAGTTATAAAAAATATAGATGCTATACAATATGAGAAAAGTATATCTATGTTTCATGATTTAAATGATTTAATACTTATTTTCTATGAGAAACCAAAAGAAGATATAAAATCTGAACAAAGAAACAAAACAAAGAAGATTTATTTACGTCCTTTAAATACTAATAAAAAAACTATTAAAAAACAATATAAATACTAGGTAACTGTATATAGTATAATCATTTAAATGGCAGCACTTGTTAACGCACTCGATAATTATACATCTACTCAAATCGGTGAAAAAGGTCATGTAGAATATGGATGGTCAAATAGTATTCAAGAAAAAATTTTACAATTTAGCTTCCAAGTTACTCGAACCAATGCGGATAAAGTTGCCGAGCTTTCTAAAGTTCTAAATGATTTATTGACTTACCTTTATTACATGGTTAAAACAGGAACATTGCATGAGAAGGAAATCGCTAAAGGTCATCTTTCTATTCTTTATAAAATGATTGGACACACTCGTGATATTGTTGATGGTAAGGGTGAATATACGTTATCTTATATGATGGTTTATACTTGGAATAAATTTTATCCTTCATTAGCACAATTCGCTTTGAGATGTTTTGTCACTCTTGACAAAAAGAATACACATCAATATGGGTCTTGGAAGGACTTGAAGTATTTCTGTGAATATTGTAAAAAACAAGGTGACAGCATAGATTCACATTTAATAAAATTTTCTGTTAATTTAATCAATCAACAAATTAGGACTGATTATTCTACGTTTATTTCAAATTCTAATGAGCTTTCTTTAGCGGCTAAATGGGTTCCTAGAGAAAAGTCTTCGTTTGGTTGGTTATATGAAACTCTTGCTACTGACTATTTTAATGATATATTATCAACTGCTAAGACAAATGAACAATATAGAAAAGCTGTACTTAAATGTAAGACTGAGTATAGAAAAATCTTATCAGCACTCAATAGAAAGATTGATACTACTCAAGTAAAGCAATGTGAGCAAACATGGCAGCATATCAATTTCGACAATGTAACATCTATTACTTTATCTAAGCAGAAGAAGGCTTTTTTGAATATTAAAAAGAATGGTGAAGTTCGTTGTCCTGAAAGTAATGATAGAATTACTTGTGCTTCTAATTTCGATGCTCATATTCAAAAGGCAGTTAAAGGTGAGACTGAAATGAAGGGGAAGCGTGTTGCGATGGCTGACTTCACTAAGCAAGCAATATATTTAATTAGAGACAGAGGTTCTCAGGCTGAAAAAGATCTTTTGAACTCACAATGGCGCGATAATTCAAGTCAAAATGGTGCTCTTGGTAAGATGATTGCAATGGTAGATGTCTCTGGTTCAATGGAAGGGGATCCAATGGAAGTTGCAATTGCTCTTGGGATTCGTATTGCTGAAAAGTCACTCATAGGAAAGCGTGTCATGACATTCAGTGCTAAGCCAACTTGGGTAAATTTGGAGGCATATCCTGACTTCATTTCTCAAGTTGATGTTGTCCAAAAAGCAGAATGGGGAATGAATACCAATTTCCACGCCGCACTTGATTTGATTTTGGATGCTATTGTTCAGAATAAGATGGCGCCAGAAGATGTTCAAGATATGGTTCTTGTAATTTTATCTGATATGCAGATGGATTCTGGGGACAGATGTAATAAGCAAGTATTGTATGACACTATGACTGCTAAATACCAAGCAGCTGGCATTCGTGTCAATGGTGTTCCTTATAAGCCACCTCATATCCTCTTCTGGAATTTGAGAAGTACATCTGGATTTCCAAGTCTTTCTAACCAACCTAACGCATCAATGATGTCAGGTTTTAGTCCAGTTCTTCTCAACTTATTCTGCGAACAAGGATTGGATGCTCTACAAAGTTGTACTCCTTGGTCTCTACTATTAAAAAGTTTAGAAAACGAAAGATATAAAATTATGAATGATAGACTGTATGAAACGCTATAGTTTCGTTTTATTACATATTTAATTTTATAAAATTATATATATATAATGAATGATTTAGGAAAAAGCTTAACTGCTCAAAAAAGTTTAAGTGATAATACTAATAAATTAATTAGTTCACTTAATGATAAAATTAATAGTTTACAGAAACAAAACAATTTGTATTTGATTCGATTACAAAATTTGAGTGAAACAATAGAAAACAATAAAAAAACTATTGATTTTCTAGAAGGGGAAAAACAACAATTCCAAGAACAGGTGCGAATGTTAGAAGAGGAAAAACAACAATTCCAAGAACAGGTGCGAATGTTAGAAGAGGAAAAACAACAATTCCAAGAACAGGTCCGCATGTTAGAAGAGGAAAAACAACAATTCCAAGAACAGGTCCGCATGTTAGAAGAGGAAAAACAACAATTCCAAGAACAGGTCCGCATGTTAGAAGGGGAAAAACAACAATTCCAAGAACAGGTGCGAATGTTAGAAGAGGAAAAACAACAATTCCAAGAACAGGTGCGAATGTTAGAAGAGGAAAAAAATATACACAATGTTTTTACTAGAACGCAAAATTATAATGGTAGATTTGTGTTTTTAAATTCATAAATATAAAAATTTAATTACTTTTTATATTTATTGAATTAAGTTTGCTAACTCAATTAATTTGGTGATCCAAAAGGTCCAGGAATAGGCTTTGCTATCAAAAGTGAACCACCTTGATTACTTTCAATAACCAATGTACTAATCACATTTGTTCCAGCTGGAAGTGAAGCAGAAGCACTATAGTCCATTATATAGTTTGCATATTGATTTGCCGCTATCTGTCCGTCTACCTGAACGTTACTATAAGGAATAACAGGATTATTTTGGCTAATAACATAAGCTTGTTCTCCTCCATTTGATAACCCAACTGCTACTAAGCTATTAAGACCTGGAGTTCCATTTTTATTTATTCTTAATATGAAACTAGTATATCCACCTGAAGCATCTTGATTAATCGGGATAATACAATTACTTAAGTCTATCGGGTTACCGGATGAATCTGTTGGAATAGGTTTGGCATAAGGAGCTGCCATAACTGATGGTTGAGTTGATGCCGAATAAACTGAGCCTCCTACTATGATATAACTAACATCAAGAATATATTGCATCATATTTCCGTTTAAGAAATTGGAAGCACCAGAATTGGATGATGTATCTACAAATTGGCCTATACCGGAATTATTGGCAGCAACATTTTTTGTCTCAATTACTCTATAATTATCTAATTGAGTTATACCCGTGGGGTCTAAAATTCGTCTTTTTAATGTTATAGAAGCTGCTTTGGTAGGGTCAGTTGTGTAGCTGACTAATACTGTTCTACCTTGCTGAGAACCACCTAAACCTAATGTATTATCTGCTGTTACATTTGATATTGTAGGATCTATTGGAGGAGTTTGTGTTGTAACATTTAATTGTGTTGCATAATCGCCATACGATAAATTATTTGGATTGCCTTGAACTGCGAAGTATCCTCTAACACGAACATTGTAAGTTGTGTTAGTTAACAAATTTGAAAATGTATAGTTAGTTGCGGAAACCTCGCTAACATAAGTAACACCTGTATTAAAGCTTGGGTCTTGTGATAATTGAAGTGCATAAAACAGTGGTCCATTTAATCCAGTGCCGGCTCCACCAGAATTTAATGGAGGGTTCCAATTAGAAATAATAGTTGTGTCACCAGGAATATTATTAAAGTCCCTTGGCTCACTCGGTTTTGTGTATGGAACAGCAGTAACTGTTTGAGAAGGTTCAGATACTGCAATTGAATTAGGTGATTGAATGCCTGCAATAACATTTACATAATATGTTTGTCCAAAGTTTAGACCAGTAATAGTTTTATAGAATTGGGTTGTATTAGATGAAAAATCACTGAGTGGTTGGAAAGTTACAGTTGTTGGAATGATATTACTTGGGTCTGTACCAACGTTTACAGCATAGACATTTGGCTGTATAGTGGATGGAGATGGAAAACTCCAATAAACTGTAATCGCCTGTGGTGTTTCTGTATTGGCTAAAACACCTGTTGGTTGAGCAGGACTAGGAGTTGGAATGCCTTCTGCAGTGGGTGAAACAGGAGACGATACAACATTACTTAGAACGTCAGTGTAAAGATTATATGCGCGAACAAAATACTTAGTTCCATTAGTTAATCCAGAAATATAAAACTCCGACCTGGTAGAATTTTCAGTAATAAGATTATTGATGAAACTAGCATCAGTCGATACTTGTATTTTATAGAATGCAAATGTTAAACCAACAACAGTTGGAGCATCTGATAAATTTGTTAACAATGCGCCATTAGAAGCTATTGTATCTGAGCCATATACTTGAATAAAACCAGCTGCTGGAGGTGAATTATATAATGCAACTGTTATGTGTGGAACCGATGTATTGTTGTAGTAAACTTGATTATTTTGAGGATTAACAACTCCAGTACGAACACTAATTATGTAAACCCCAGCAGGATCTAAATTAGTTTGTGATGCTGTAGTTCCAATTGTTACACCAGATGCATCAATGTTTCCGGAAGCATCAGTTATTGTCCATAAATAATTCAAACTAGCATCATTTCCAGAGCCACCAGTAGATGCAGTCCAACTGAAATTTACTGAAGTACTTGTTCTACTGGTGACGGCTAAATTAGTTGGTTGGTTAGGCAGTTGGATTCTTTGAACTGTTGCACTTGGAGTTGGTACACTACCTGCAACATACTGGCCATGAACGTTATTAACAATAGGAACTACTTGATAAAAGTTGTTACTTCCAACGGTTGGTGTTGTATCTAAATATGAGGTACCACTTACTGCAGCCAAAACAATAGGTGATGCGTTCCTATAAATATTAAATGTGGCATTACTTCCATCTAAAGCTAAATATTGTGAGTTTGTCTCCCAACTAACTTGGATACCATTTAATAATGTTCCGTTTGAAAAATTAGTAGCGATAGGGCTATTTAACCCTTGAGGAACAGTAAAGTTATTTGCGGATTGACTTGGACCTGTAAATGGACCAGAAGTTGTACCAAAACTACCGTCTACACTAGCTTGAACAATTAATTGGTATTGAGAACCTTGTTGTAATACACCAAAAAGAGTACTTAAGTTTCCAGAGGTAGAAGACGTCAATACATCACCAACAAGAACAATATGACCATCGTTTAATAATCTTAGTTGAGCGGTGTATAGACTCAACGGCAACCCTCCAGTTGATAGTGGTGGAAGCCAAGAGTATGACATATCGTTTGTTGTAGGATTAGTTAGAGCAAGATTTCTTACAGGACCTGGAACAAGAAATGGTACAACTTGAGAAGATATTAAATTACCTGATACAGCAATTTTACCAACATTTGTACCAGTTCCTGTTAAAGTATTAAAAACTTTAAACACATATGATTGACCATCAGTTAATACACCAAGTGGCATTATGTAGGCAGAAAGTTGATTAGATAAACAATTTGCAGTGTTTTGAATAACGTAACTAGCATCGGGTGCACTTGCTAACTTATATGAAAGCGTATAACTTAATTGACCGGTAAATCCTACATTAGATACATCTGAGTTAATCCATGCCAAAGCAACTGTGCCTGATGGATTACCAGATAAATCCAATGGATTAGCTGATATATCTCTAGGATTTGGAGCAACAGGATTAAATGGTACAGCTTGAACAGGAGGTGTCCAGAAACTAGTGGTATATAAAACACCTGGTACATTTACTGATGGTACAGTTGTGTTTGATTGTACGTTATATGTTGTATTGTTTATTAATGCAGTTGCGAGATATGGATTGGATGATGTATCTTGAACAACAACTCCATTGTATGAAAAATCAAATAAATAACTAGTCAATGGAAACCCATTATTAACATTTGTAACTTTCATAGCCAATGCTTGACTTCCAGAAGGATCGACATTAAGACTTGATTGAGTTGGGAAAACAACAGCTCTAATTGGAACTGGGAGAGCCCTTGGTCCTTCACCATTATTATTTAATGCAGCAACAGTATACGAGTATAGTGTGTTAACTTGCAAACTAGAAGAACTATCTACATATGTTCTTGTAGAAAAATCTGGGTTAGTATTTATTATATTAGCAATTACATCATTATTTCTATAAATATTATATCCAGTAATTGTTTCTGCACTGGCACCAGTTGTAGGTAAATTCCACTTAATTGTATTACTTACAAATGTATAAGTTGATGCTTGTGTCATATTATTGCTAAAATCAGCCATAGTTTCATAAACTCTTAAATTGTTAACAGGACCAGGTGTATCATCTACATCAACCAGTAAACTTTGTGAAGTAGCCGAACGACCGCCCCATTTAACAAAATCTCCGTTAGGTGCTGTGTCTGTATTAAAATTGTACGAAGAAACAGAAACTTCGTATAGACCTAAAGAAACATCGATTCGTTGTGGTTGTGTATAAAGAGTATTACTGGCATCATTTGGGATAAATTTGGAATATAGTTGAGAATCAGTAGCATAAGTAACGAATATACCTTTTAAAACGGAAAAACCATCAAATGCGGACACCGGAGTAGGAACTGAATAAGACATATTCAAAAGTTTAATTAGAAATGCACCAGTAGTAGGTGTCACTTCAAAATTAGGAACTTCAGGGATAGTAGAGCACATAACTATAGATTGTAATGAGTTTGCAGAATTAATATTACCTGAGTTATCTTGATAAACCATTTGAGCAATAAGATGATATTGTGTACCATTCTCAATTACAAAAGACATGTCTTGTGTATAGTTATCAATCGTAAATTGAGTTGTTAAATTACCATTATTATCTCTTAGAGGGACAACTACTGGCGCTGAAATCGAGTTTCCAATAGAAACTGCACTATAGTCTGTTACGTAAATATAAATGAATTGTGGAATGACTGTTCTAGACGCATCCATTATTAAAAAATTATCATCGTATGACCAATTGGTATACAAAGCATTACCTATTGAACGAGGATAAGCCTTAAAAGACAGAAACACGTTGGTGCTCATTTTATAATATACTTAAATATTTTTTTTTTGACAAATAAAATATTTATCCTAAATAACTATTTGAATATATTAATATTGTTCTGTTAATCTTTATGATAGATATAAGTAATAATTTCTAAACATTTTATAATTTATACAAAATGTTGTTGAAACGAATACAATATAGTTTTTCTCTAAATATTAACAATTATATATTAAATTATAAATGTAGATAACAACTGATTTAAAATTCCTTTATATAAATTCTTGTATCCGTATGATATTATTTAAAAATCATAATACATTCCAAAATAAAATGTTTGATGTAAAAATAGGTTTTTGAGATAAACATAATTCTAAAGCTTTCCGATCATAATTCGGCATTGACGGAAAATCTACTTCTAACGAACTTTCTTTTTCAAAAGGTTGTGGATATTTTATTAATGTCAAATTAGGATGTTTATATTCAAAATCTGCGCCAACTATTACGCCATATACCTTAGAATTATTAACAGCTTGTAATATTCCCTTAACCAATGTTCCAGAACCTACTGCTACCCAAATTTCATCAGGTTCGCTTCCTAATTGATGAAATATTTTTTTTGCTCGCTCACTTATTATATGAATATTTTCAGGAGTGTTAGCTCCAAATACAAACTTATGTACATGTGATTTTTGTTCACAATAATCTCTGGCGCGTTTTTCTACAACAGACAAATATCCGGGATATACCTCAATTATATTAGCACCATATTCAATACACTTTAAAGTATTTGGATGTTTTTTTGCACGTTTAGCGCAAAAAATAGTCGCTTTTAGTCCTTTTTTTTTACAATAAGCGGACAATGCGATCTGAAACCCACCGTAAACAGGACTAGCATATACATATTCTGTAATATGTGGATATTGTTTTTCAATTCCTTCAAACAATATGGATTTTGTTCCTCCTTCTAATAAATCATCTCTTAATATATTTATTCCATAATGTTTTTGAATTGTAATTGGTTGGTTCATTTATATTATTATAAATATAGAATTGCTATTAAAATAACTAAAATAATAAAAAATTGAGTTATTTAAACATTGAATAATGTGTAAACTATATTTGATTATATGTTTTCCATTGTTACAGACAGATATAACGACGAAACATGGGATGCTAGCGTGCGCTATCGAGAGAAAAAGAAATTAGCCTGTATATATGCGCCTCCGTATAAATTAGCTGATTCTATCGATATAAACTCACCTGTATTTGTTATTGAAATGAATAACCCCAAGAACCAAATTATGGGAATCGGATTAATTAAAAATAAATTGGTAACAGATAGAGTATATAAAGTTCAAGAGGATACAAATCATAATAGATTTATTTATATTGGTGAATATCATATTTCGAGAGAAGTCTTAGACGATTATAATCCATTTCTAGTTTATGTTTTAGATAATATTTTATTTAAAGGATATACACATTCAAAACGGGGTTCTGGTTTAACAAAAATTCCAGAAAAAGTATTAAAGTTAGATATATGCGAAGGAATAAATATAAAAAAAGAAATAAAAGACATATTTGTTTATCATTTCAGAGATAAAATTTTATCCAAAAGAAAAGGAATTGAACCAACTGAAAATTAAGCAGCGAATAAGTATTAATTCATATTTATTATTAAAAACAATATTTATATCATTTATATGGAAGATATTGATACAGACGTTTCAAATTATACTTTATCTGAATTAATGGCAATTGTTAATGTTAAAGATTTGAACGCCAATACTATTATGGAAAATACAAATTATTTGATAAGAAAATACAAAACGAAAAATCCAGCTATATCTGTTTTTTTTAAAGAAATCCAAAGTCAACTTTTACAATATGCTGAACCTAATAGCGAAGATGATGATGATGATGAAGGAGAAATAAAAGTAGAAGGTTTCACTAACATGGCAAATGATTCTATTTATCCGTCTGGAGAGAAAATGATAAGTGACTGGTATCAAAACCAAAATCTAACTCAAAAGGACCAAAATCAAACAAACAAAATTACAGAACGAAAGCAAAAAATTCAATTGTTCAATAATCCTCAAGTTCCTATGAAACAAGAACAAATTGCAACAACAGACACTTTTAATTTACCAGTTAAACAAGATTCTCTCAATCCTAATTTAAAAAATACAATTAATCGTTTTATAAATCTTGATAGTCAATTTAGACAATATACTAGCGGAGTAGATTCGACATCTACAGATTATACATGTGATTTATCTGATACAATTAAAAATGCGTTAAGTTTGAGTTTATATTCGTACCAAATCCCATTTAGTTGGTATGCTATAGATACAGCATATGGTAACACATGTCTATGGATTTATCATAATGATAAAACAATACCAGTTTCAGTTCCTTCTGGTAATTATAGTCAAACTAGTTTTATAAATCAATTAAATATTTCATTTTTACAAGCAGGGTTCTCATTTCCAGACAGAACTAATACTACATTATATCCATCACCGCCATATCCTGCTCCAGCATTAGCAGCAAATACACCGGCTTATTATAATCCTAATAGTGGTATGGTAACTTTATTTTTGGCAGATGGTTCATATAATGGTTCTCTCGGAACATTTAATATAACAACCAGTACACAGATAATTTTTTATGATTTCACAGGTCAACTACAATGTAATGTTAATTGTTTAAGTAAAAGTAACCATTATTTTAATAACACTTTAGGATGGATAATGGGTTACAGATTACCGTATTATAATGTAGATACAAGTGGAAATTCAGCGCCATGTATTTTAGATTTAAACGGAACTAAGTATTTGATATTAGTTATTGATGATTATAACCAAAATCATGTAAATAATTCATTAGTATCAATATCGCAATTTTCAAATATTTTAAAAATGCCAAGTTATTATTCGCCTGATTTACCTTATATATGTATAACTCCGGCTCAACAAGGTAATAATTTACCTGAATTGATTGCTGGTGTCGAAGCAGATTCATTGTTTAACACTCAAACAACTAATTCTCAAAATGGTCTTTTGATAGCTGGCAAATATCAGCAAGACTATACAAGCACACAAATAGTTTTGCCTAGTGCACCGAGAACTTTAACAAATGCTCAGCTTTATACTATAAATTCAATAAATAATAATAACAACAATTTAACAAACTATTTAGCAAAGGCACCTACATCATCAGATATATTAGCTATTATACCAGTAAAGACATCAGTAGGTGTTCCAACAGGTTCATTATTAGTTGAATTCAGTGGTTCTCTCCAGGATAATTCAAGAACATACTTTGGTCCAGTGAATATAGATAGACTAGCAGTAAAATTGTTAAACGATAAAGGGAATATTTTAAATTTGAATGGAAACGATTGGTGTGCTACAATAATAGCAGAATGTCTTTATCAATACTAATTCCACCTTTAAGAAAGATGGATTTAAATATCATATAATATTAATGGATATATTATATGAATTTGGCGGACACGCTCCTGTATTACTAATACTTCTCTCTTGGTATTTATTATGGGAACATAATAATTTGTTTTTCTATTATAATGTTGGATTACTATCGAATTCTGTTTTAAACATACTTTTGAAAGGTTTAATACAAGAGCCAAGACCTATGTTTGATAATAAAAAAGTAAGACTAATAACAGCTCATGCTAAACAATATTTTTTCCAAAATGGGGTCCCGTTTGATATATATGGTATGCCGTCAGGTCATGCACAAATGGCATTTTTCACTACAGTATATATATATTTATCATTAAAACACACAAATTTCTTATATTTATATTTAATAATCTCTCTAATTATTTGTTATCAAAGAGTAAAATTTGACCTTCATTCAATAAGTCAAGTTATTGTTGGAGCAATTATTGGTTCATGTTTTGCTTACTTTGTTTATCAACTAGCTAGAGAGAAAATAAAAGGTAGAATTAGAGAAAGACCGGATGATGATGGTCCTATATAATATTTGGTTATAAACATAGAATAATTATAATTATTTTATTTATTTTATTATAAGAATCTATAATAAATGTCATGTGCTAAAAGTAAATCTGGAAGTGGTGATAATCCTTATTACTCTGATTATATTGATTTTATTAATAACAGAAATAGAAACAAGTCTATTACTTATCCAAGAAATAAAGGTTTTTTGCCGAGTTTCACTCCAAATTTATACAATTTGTCTGTTACTACAAGCATATCAGGGAATTATTCTGTTGTTTATGTAAATGGTTCAAATTTTTTACCTGGCGGAACAACATTTATACAATTTGGTGGATTAGGATATTTGCCTGTCACATATTATAATTCATTTAATTTATCATTCGTTGTTCCTTTAAACGCGATTCCGGGTAATTATTCTGTAAAAGTGATTAATTTATATAATGGAAACTTTAGTACACCAGTTAATCAAAGCTATCCTGGTAATCTGAATTATTCCGATTCAATATCTTATAATATTACTTAGAATATATATGAAGTATCTTTATTTATATATATTTTTTCTATGTTGTTTTATAGTTTTTATGAGTTATTTAAATACTTATACCATCGAGGGATTTATTAATAAAAGTGAAAAAACATACATCTTATTAGGTGACAGCATACTAAAAAATGATGCTTATGTATCAAATGGAAAGAGTATTGAAAATTTGATTTCAGAGAGAAATAAAAATATTCACAGTTTTGCACAAGATAATTCCAGAATAGTAGATATTTATAGCCAGATCAACAATGTCCCTATTGGGCTAGATACACCAAACACTTTAATTTTTCTCTCGGCAGGTGGAAATGATATTTTAGTTCATTATGTTGATCAGAATCAAGACATAACAGATACCAATATTTTGAAACCAATGTTTTCTTCTTATAAGAATATGATTAAAAGTATTCAAACTAGACTACCTGAAGCAAAAATATTTTTATTAGATATTTATTACCCTGATAATTTACAATATAAGCAATTTCATTCTATAATAAAAGAATGGAATAACATGATTTATGATTTTGCAGATAATCCGAAAAATAAAATATCTGGTGTAATACGAATTAGTAGTTCATTAACAAAGAGTGAAGATTTTTCTTTTGGAATAGAACCTTCATCAAGCGGTGGTAAAAAAATAGCAAATTTAATTCTTAATAAATATTAATAATTTTCCTTCAAATGATGCCAAATGTCATTCCCGTATTCATTATCATATTCATAATCATATTTATTTCCTTTAACAGTTTCTTGAAATTGGTTATTTAAAAATTCTTCAAGAGATTTAACATTTTTATTTTTGTCCGGATTTTTTTCCAAAAATAAATAATGTCTTTCTTCGATTGATAAATCTCTCCAACAAGAATGTTGAATAACCTGTTCGTTTTCATCAAAATATCCTATCCAATAACCAGCTAATCCACCTTCTTCTTGCCATTCATCTTTAACCCAAGAATCAGGATATTTTACTAACAAACTTTCTAACCATTCGTAATTAGGTTTCCAATCGCTCCACATATTAAAATAAATGCCACGATAACCCCTTTCAATCATTTTAACATATTCTTTATAATTATAATTAGTACCATCAAAAGTTTGTAATTCTTCACGTACGAGTTTATTTAATACTTCTTCATCCTTACACGTGATAGTAATATAGTTTGTGCAATCATTAGGCATTTATAATTATTATAATATTACCTTTAAATCAAAATTTACAGGTTACAATTAATTTATGGTTTATAATATTTATTATTTATTATTTATTATACACGATAATACATAAGCAATTGGTAGCTTTTCACGAAACTCCATTGCAAAGGTGTGCCATCATAGTCTTTTGTCCCTTCAAATTCCCATACAATATTACTGTTCATTTTATTTTTCCATTGTAAAGGCGCTAAACGATGAAAACTTGCTCCATCATATCCCATTTCTTTACCTTCGCATGTTAATACAGAGCAAAAATGCTGTTTAGAAATATCTCGAACAACTGCGCTATCTATTTTATATTTCCCATCTTTTACAGAAAAAGATACAGGTTTCTTATTGAACTCAGACGCGTTTTCGTCATAAATTTCAAGTGCGATTATATGTGGTAAATGTGTCATTTTTTGGACAGCCATTGTGACAGCATCTTTCCATTTACTATTTGTGTCACGAATAAAAAGTAATTGTATTGAATTATTATGTAAATAATTTATTATACTAATGTAATATAACAAAGGATTTCCAGCCTTATCTATATCAACTATATAAGGATATTTGGTCTTATATGAATTAGGAATACTTTTATAAAGTAAATGAATAATACTATTTGTGTTCAATTTATAAGCAAATTCATTACCTGTCAAGCACGCATCTACGCCAAAATTTAATAACGCGAAAGCATCTCGTAGACGCTCAGGAATAACAGAATCATCTTGTTGTTTTCCTTCAATCATTAATTGTCGTAAAAAATGGAAAAATTTGCGACCTTTATCGCTCACAAAAAATGTTACAAACATAGCATTAAACCAACAATTTGAATGTGATTGAATTGGTGGTATTATTTTTTTTGGGTCTACATGTTTATTTGCTGCTAAATTATGTAATAAAAAACGTTTTGCTTCTGGTTTATAATAATAATAACATTTACCATTTATACCTATTTGAAGTGGGTCTTTTAATTTAAATGCTTCTTCTGTATTACAATGCATCAAATCTGTACGCTCTATTGATTTCAAAGTTATTAATTCTTCATTTATTGTTGGAGAATATGAACCCTTGGTTAAAGATTTATTTATTTTATTACTTAATTTACGTATCTGTATTGGTGTTGTATTATGTACAATTAATTCGGTATGTCTTATCGTTTTTTTTCTTCTACTCTTGGTTCTACGTTTTCTTGTTTTACTCATAATATAAAATAATATTATTATTTAATATAATGGGAGCAGGTATATTACCAACAACTATACATAATGGAAAACTTTATTTTTTATTTGGTAAAGAAGGAAAATATGAAGATTCCGCTCCAGGTTTTTCTGATTTTGGCGGCGGCACTGATAATAGCGAAACATTTTTAGTAACTGCTGTGAGAGAAGCAGGTGAAGAATTTACAGGATTTTTAGGAAATGATAATGATATTCGTAAAATGTTGCGTAGACACGGAACATATAATATTGACTACAAAACAGATGGACATAAAACATATCGTATGCATATATTTCCTTTTGAATATAATGAATGGTTACCTTATTACTATAATAATAATCAACGATTTTTACAAAAACGTTTAGCCCCTAAGATTTTTAAAACAAGCAAAATATTTGAAAAAGCCGAAATTAGATGGGTTTGTGTCGATGACCTTAAAAAGATGCGTCCACAATTTAGATGTTATTTTCAACATATTGTAGATATGATATTAAATCAAAAAGAAAGTATTAGAAAATTTGTAGAACCAAAGGTAGTTTCGCTTAAAAATGTCCAAAAAAAAAGCACTAAAAAAAAGACACTGCGTAAAAAAATTCGGAAACATAATAAAACAAAAAAACTAATTAATTTTTAACAGCAAACATTACTATTATAAATGTACCTGATAAAAAGAAACATAATACAAAACTCCATATTAATAATTTATCACAAAATTTATCACGACTTATATTGTCATCACATAATAATGATTGGTGTATACTTTCTTCTATATCACAGATTCTCCTATTATTTTCAATATCACTATTAGATGTTTCCATTACTTTATATAATAATTTTTTTTTAAACACTTATTATATAATATGAAAATAACACATTCTATGTTATTTATGTTCATAGGTAGCTTTATTGTACAATACTTTTTGATGCCTCCAATAATGGTAAATAAAATAGCTTATATTACAAATAATATCGGTAAAGCTTATCTAGCAACCATTATGGGGTTATTTATGGTTTTGATCGAAGTTATCATGCACGATCATCAATATCATGTGTTAAGTCTTAATTGGTATGCTCTTATTTTTGCTTTGCTGGGTATGGTTACTTATTTGTATAGAAAGCAAATTGCTATTAATGATAAACAATATTTAGAAGGCATGATTGAACATCATTCTATGGCTGTATTTCAAAGTGAAGAAATTTTGAAGAAGACAGATAATTATAATGTAGCTAAACTAGCAAAAAATATTATTCAAACACAAAATGACGAACTCCTGTTTATGACTGATTTACTTAAAAAATAATATCATTATATTTATATGGAATTACTTAACGCATATTTAAAAAATAATGGATGTAAAATATATAGAGATGAAGACGCTCATAAAATTTATGAGAGAAATAAAAAATTAATTCATGACATTTGCGGTCCACAAATGGATGTTCAATTAGATAGTTTGGTTGATTCATATGATAAAGATGAAGATTCTGAGGCAATACTTTTATTGATTACTAATTTTAATGATAAACCAATAGCAATCT
>Ga0194115_10001236_pt1 | contig 33224 bp, 26 predicted proteins | sample TA2MahsurfametaG_3_FD_148656 | JGI IMG/M metagenome (GOLD analysis project Ga0194115, IMG submission 148656) | Freshwater microbial communities from Lake Tanganyika, Tanzania - TA2015002 Mahale S4 surface | ecosystem: Environmental > Aquatic > Freshwater > Lake | place: Tanzania: Lake... | reverse complement strand
GCCGTTCGAGGATTGAGCCGATGGTCCATCGTATCATTCACCTATACTCCTGGAGTGTTGACGCACTATAACAATTACTGCTGGTTGTCTCGTTCGTACGACCCCCTCAACATAGATTCCTCAAACTAGTGAGATATACCCCAGGAGGATGTCATCAGTACCGAATGATTTCTCATCCGACAGTGATGAAGAGACGTGGAAGATGTTGGCATCCTCAAATGTCGTAGATGGACTGGGAGATCGCTTGACAGATCTAGCACTTCGTTTTGAAGAAGATTGTGATTCGACCACCTTTTGGGAGAATCTTACCAATGAAATGAAAAGGAAAGGGTTTCCCTTTTCTTCTGCTGCACCGGGGAGAATATCCAATAGTACACCCAAAGGTTCCAAGAACAAACCAGTCGTCGCTTTAGAATCCGCAGCTGGTAAACACCATATCGAAGCTGTAATGGCCTTACTTCAAATATCATATGATCGAGCCATCCAGATTACGATGGAGTCATTGGGGAGTATTGACAGTGGGGGGACATTTTTCCAGACCATGTTAGGTGGAAGACAACTTTTATGGAAGACGTTACTTCATGAACAGAAACAACGTCTTGCACGGTTAGGTGTCGTGACGGAATTATTACGGGTAGAACAAGATCCAGATGCATTGATTGGATCGCATGTAAAGACCTTTCTCAATTCATTAGATGGTCTATATTGTGATGATGAAGATCGACATCGAGGTCTATTCCGTCATCTTTTGACGATTGCATGTCGTCCCATCCTCACAACGACACGAGAACAATTATCTCCCACTCGGTCCTTGCGTGCGACGATGGTGGGGGGGACAGATTCACGTCCGACTACACAATCATTATCATCGGGACAGGAATGGAATTCCTTCTGTGTTTCGATTGTAGAAGAATTACGGATGCAACAAATGAGAGAACGGAAGGAGGCACTGGAAGCTCTATTGATATTACTGTATGATCGAATGAAGGATGGTGTCCGACGTGCAGATTATGTAGCACTCTTACTCGCCTTTCGGTCACAAGGTTTCTTTTTGAATGCATCATCATCTTCCGGCGGTCCGAAAGATCTTGCATTACGGTTGACTCAACTGACCGGTTTGATTTGTGCGGAATGTATGGCCCTATGGAGGACATTGGATAGTTCATCGACGTGGATCTCTCTTCACCCTCTCTTATTGGGATTATCTTCAGACAGTACAACAGCAAAAGAGGAGATAGATACTATTCGAAATCTTTTATCGGATTATGTCCAAGAAAGTCTCAACGGAGGAAGAAACGGAATTCATCCTGAATCACTTGGGATGTTAGGGTTCGGTCTTTTGCTCCAACTGGCCTGTAAGGGTTTGAATGTTTCTAATTCGATGATGGAGGGAGATGACAACATCTTCTTCACTCTCAATACAAATGCGATGGAAATGGTCCAAATCGCCAATGATCAGTGTGGGGCATTCGATTATTTGCACTCCATCTTGGATCATATCGCACCGACTACCACCACAGACGAAGAAGAGCATTCTGTCCCACACGAATGCATCTATGATTGGCAGTTTTCCGATAGGAAAGATGGATTACTCCTGAACGACACTACCGAATCTCAAAACACTGCATCCGATGCGACAGCCTACACGAGCATCGTCCGCGAAGTCCTGGCGGCATCGATTACTGCCTACGGCGGTACGGTTTTGGCAGTCGACCAATCGAATTCTTTGGAAAATATTGGAATGCTTTGTAGTCTTGGATCAAAAATCTTTCAAAACAGTCCATCCCTATGTCAACAGTTTTGGTCTGATTGGGAAATTTACAGTACTGATGCTAGCACTGTCTTTCCGATGTGCGCACTTCTTGACGCTTCCTACCAGATGACAACGACAGCATTTCAAATCGATGATCAAGGTCGGATTTCACCACAAATTTTCGTCCAAGCGGTCGCTCCCTTTTTCCATTTACTGTCATCGCTTAGTCATAACTCTGGAACTGTCGACAGCATCATCGCATCATTTCCGTCCGGTCTATTGCGTCGGGCTCTTCTATGCTGTCGGTTACCCCCCTCAAGCGTCAATCCTCTCAGTCAGGAATTCAGAACAAGTCGGATCCATTTGTTGAGTGCACTTGGCCGTCTAAGTCGGTTTGGGAATTCCAGCTCTGCTTTAGTGGACTTTCGGGCCTCCCTCGAAGAGACTGACAACTTTGTCGACGGCCCAAGAGTCCTGTCCCGTCTTATCGCTGGTGACCAGAATGACACTGAAATTGTGGATCATGTCTTGACCGTCATGGCTCACTTATTGGATGGGGCACCGACGGAATGGGCAGCGATGCTCGCTGGGGAAATCATGAACGCGCCACGTGACTCTCAGAGTATCAGTTTGGCTCGTTGTTTCGCCCATCATACAAGCACGATTCATGGAGCATCGTTGGTGCTAGCGCAGTTGATCGAACACATGACTGCCATCGTCTTCAGTGATACCGTGAACAACAATGATACTGTCAGTTTTCTTCATGGCCTCGAATCGACCATTCATGCAGGAGCGGGGGCACTTGCTTCATCTCTGTATGCAATGACTAATGATTCAAGCCCCCCCTTTGGCACAGCTCAATGCCTGCTCCAATCCATTTCCAAGTGCCTAAAGGTCATCCGGACCGTCATTCAGTTGCACGACTCTCCAGAGGTTCGAACGAGTGGCGTGAAAGTCAGAGACGCAATCATCGAAAGACTCGGAACTAGTACAGGCATCGGACAGGCGATCATGTACTACGCGACAGCCCCTGTATCCCTAACTCTGGCCATCAAGCTTCAAGAGGCCGTCGACGATGAATCGATCATGCTACAGGACTCTGCTGAAAACGACTACGATCCAGGCGCTGTCAGTAAATATGGTGCGTGGCATTCGTACCTTTCTCACCGCCAACGAGGAAAATCTTCACAGGAAGTAATTAGCCGCTATCTGGTGGATATTGCAGCGAAGCTTACAAGTGATGACATCGATCTAGATGGGATATCAGCCAGAGGTTGGGCAGGAAGCCAGCAGGGAAAGGCCATCATCGATGCATCCTTTTCTTCCATGACACTGTTGTCACAATGGGCTTCCCACGTCGACGACATAGTTTCGACCCATTACGACGATCTACGTTCCGAACCTCGCCCTTTCAAGGGCAAAGCAATGGAAATTGTTCAAGGGTTTAGTCCATTTGGGTTATTGTCTAGTATGGCCACGGTACCCGTTCCTTGTCAGAATGTCGGCACGATGGTATCCTTCTGGGATTCAGCGTGTCTCTCAAATATGGAATTGCTGTTACCCTATTTGACCCGAGCCATACCGGACAATGTGCATTATGCCGGTTCGAAGCCGTCCTGTGTGCTACTGGATTTATTGAACACATGCCTCAATCATTTGTGCTGCACAACGTCTAGAGATGTCATGGCTGACACTGCATTCGTTCGCGGCCTCTCTCGCTCCCCACGTTTCTCAACGGCAGTCGCATCATCGATTGAACGTGCTACATCACTAAGTTCTTCTCGTCAGAGCTATAGCCTGGAAGAGAAGGCTACTCTGTTGGAAGGAATGCTTAGCTTGCGAGTGCTGGCTTCCTGCGTCAGCTCCAGCCCTACCATGGCCTACGACGCCTTGTATCCCAATGATACCTCAATCGTTAGCAAGCTGGTGTCTCTTGCATCATCGGTAAAGTCGTTACCTCTTTTGAACGGGGGTATGTTGTTCTCGGAAGAAATCGATGTCACAAGAGTGCGTTTAGCGACTGGAGCTATAGCTGCCCTCTCGGGATTATGGCAGAGCGTCCGTGCCAAGGCAAAGACGTCCAAGCTGTCGAAAGCCATGGATGAGGTTGGTAGCTTCATACTAGATCTCACCGGGATTGTGTCGTCGTTTGCACGGTCAACAGATCTCGAGGAAAGGCTAGCATTGTCGGCTTCCGCAGACTATGCTCATGGAACGCTTGTAACCTACATGGCGGTCGCACTGAAGATCCTTGCGACGGAAGTAGTGCACCAGTCTCCCACCGACAGTGCATCTACACGTGCTCTTGAGGACTTCCTGTTGAGGGATGTCTTTCCCTCTAGCCGCTTTGTGGATTTCACTGGCTACCACAGACTTTCTGATATCTGTTCTGAAACGAAGAATCTTGGATACGTCGATACCTTGCATCCCCATACAGTGCTGGCCTGCTTTCCCTCTACATCTTCGGCTGGCCTTGTCGAAGACTACTTTTCGAATTGTAACTCGTTCGACGTGTCAGCAGCATGGCACTTCATCGAAGAGCATGCAGCGTTTGACGAGAGCCTTTATGATGTCGTTCTGAAGTTTTCAATGTCTCACCAACTTACCAATGCCAACCTCATGATTATGGAGGCCTGGAAAGATTTGTCCGAGACAGCAATTCTTTTCTCGCCTCGGTTGGGCGATGGAGGGCTGAGTAGCGGACGCCAGTTTGGACTTATTGACGATACGGTTAGTGCCTTAGAGGCCAATCTCTTTGCGCGTCGACGCGCAAAAGAAGAAGGCACAGACATTCTGGCTTCCGCGTCGAAACAGATGGCGAGCCTCATGGGAGAGCTGCTCCTATTTTTTCTTGATATCGGAACAACGTACTGCGCTTCCATGAGAAGTGAACCCCTTGATGTTCGACTTTCGATGCTCGAGAAGTTAGCATCTGTCGCGAATCTTGCAATATCAGCCGAGTCATCAGAGCTTGATTGTACGTCGTTGACACTAGCAAGGACAATATTGGCTTGTGCTATCGTCGCTCTCGAAATCATCGATTTAGACGAGTTCGGGTCCACAGAGAAAGGACGCATTTATGAAGTGTTCAAGATCTTTTGTCGCACAAGTTGCATTGTAATTCCGCTCGCTCGAGAGTCAATCTTGCTTGACAGTCAAGACAAGGACTCCCATAAATCACTGTTGTGCTGTGTTTCGTTGTTGACTCTCATTTTTTCAAGAAAAGTAGAGTCCAGTGTTTATGACGCCATTTACCTCAAGGAGCTATTGGACATATTGGGCGAACACAACGCAATCGGTGAAGTCGTCACGCAAGCTGCTTCTAGCGCCTTAGCGGCTTCCAGCCAGGTATCGAAAGATGAGGTGCACTCGCGTCACGCACAGATCCACTTGGTGGATCTGCAGGCCATACTTGATCTTCTTGCCGCTGTTGCCGATACCGGACGGTCTGACCTTCTCAATATTCTTGCCGTGCCAAACATTGCTCAGCTTCTCGTCAGAAATCCTCTATTCGCGACCCAATTTGCCACGAAGAACCCTTCTATACCACGTGGATATGAATTACGCCATTCGAACCAGTCCGCTTCTACGGCTACGTTCAAGGTGGGTGAGGATGATCCACTGCATGCTATATGGCGAACTTCCTTGAGAGTTTTGACAGCAGCGACTTCGTCGTCACAGTCAGACCTTGGAATTCGGTCGTACGAGGTGATTTACGAATTCTTAGAGGTCTACCGCAATGAACTAGTTTTTGCCCTCGAATGTTGTGGCTCGAGTCTGACCCTTAACGGTGTGAAGGAGGCGACCGACATCCTTGGGATGATTGCTCAAATGTGCAGAAGACACACTCGCGATGAATTCCAGCAGAGACTAGGTTCACTGTGCTCGATCTACATCTCTAAGGCGAGTTTTGTTCTGGCCGTCCTTTCCAAGTTCCTTGGAGCGTCGGGAACAGCTCGAGAGCTATTCGATGGTATCGAGCGACACGCAAACGACGGTGGAAATTTTGAAATCGGTAAGGGCCCTGCGATTCGGTACTGGCATCCATTGATTGCGGAAGGTATTCCGAGCGCGAAACACGCAGCAGTCAAATTTGCACATTACGCGTCGAAATGCCGTCAGGCAGTTAGTGCAAGGGACTTTCAGGAATCTTCCCGCACGTCGGACTGTTTCAAATCATCCCCGAAGGGTAGCCTCGGTGAGAATGACTTGGAACGATCGTCAAGAATGACGATAACCAGTTCGTTCGCCGTCAAGATGGAGCAGCAAGTTGCAGCCTGCATCGGAGAGGCTCTTGCCGTATTATGGAGGATGCATCCAGTTTCATTTTCATTTCGCTCACTTTCTGAGGCTGAGATATCAGGAGTTGACGTGATGGCGCTTGCGCCAATTGGTTCCATCATCGGCTTTCGGCCCTTTGAAGGGCACGGATCTGTATTTCTCGAAAGCCATCTCGACCATGCTTCCATCGCCTTGTCGTTTGGTCGTGTTGAGTCTATTGATACCATGATGAGAACCTGGCGTGTATCCAACATCAACAGCACGACTATTGACGATGAAGGTAATGACGACAGTCAGCAAAGCCTTTGGACCGTTCGCGCCGGCCAACTAGCATGCTACGAAGATACGAGCTTTCGCAAGGCCATCACGACGTACTTGCCTGCTCCAGATTCACTGTCAGACTTGGATGGTACTGGGAATAAGCTGAGTCTAGGACATTTGATCTTGATCCTGCGATGGTGTCATCAAGAATCACTATTCTGGGGAAACTCAGGGACGAGCAGCGGCGCAGCAACACGACGACTTGCCGAGCAGGCAAGCGCTCTGCTTGGCGCGGAGCTGTCAGTGCACCATGAGAACGGAGAGTCGCTGCGAGCAGCTTCAAAAGAACGGTCTAGACTCGACGCTCAGATTTTCGAACTCATGGCTGACTCGGATGAGTTGGAGCAGGGACCTGAGACTTCGTCAGTATCCCAGCAGCATGGCCGACTCAAGGCCCTAATTGGTAGCTCTGCGTGGCAGGCCCTTCGTCCCCAGGTGATCGATCAAGTGCATCGATGCCAGAAGGAACGTCAGGATAAGGAGCGTCGTGAAAAGGAAAAGAGATCATTTTCTGGGCGGTCTTCGTATCAATACAGCGGCGTCTATTTATCCGCGATAGGGTTTTCGGGCAAGAGTGCCTTCCGGGGCTTTCAGGGAGCATACACGTAGCGCACTGGAAATTTTGCTTTCGCCGCTTCGTTTTCGAATCCGATGCTACCAAGAATGATCAAAAACGACTCAAATATTCCCTCAACACAGCGAAACATAACAAGCAACCCAGCGATTCTTGATTTCGTGTCTACTATGATCGCGTATCCATCCTCGATGTCGCTGACAATTGGGAGAGCACGAACAATAGCAACCGCACTCGCAAGGTATAAGATAGTATCGGCATCTAGAGCCGTAGGTATGGTAGGAAATGATCTCGGAGGAATAGCGATTCGAAGATCGTTACACGATAGTTGTGGATATTGCGGACATGAATTTCTGGTCTCTTCCTACATGGCGATAGCGTTGCAGCCAAAAATCTTGGCAGTGTCTGCGACAGGCAAAGTAGTATGCTTGTGATCTCTTCAATGGTTGTCGTTGGTTATTGACAGTCAAGATGGTACCGCTCCTACCGGGTTCGAGGTAGATAAGCCCCCCAGGAATTTTCCTATTGCCAGCGACAGCGAAACAAAAAACGCGCGTTACTCAATATTGACCTGGGGTGACCTGTCTACCTTCACCTACGGTTACGGTATCATCATTAGGATGATTTTCGTGTCATGTTTCTGCGCTAGTTGAATGTTCTTCATGCCATCCTTCACGATGATGCATGCCGGGGGGTAGAGCGCCAGTTCTGTCTGTAGTTACCCGTCGTCGAAAGAAGGGAGATAGCCACCTGGGAAAAGCTGGACAAGAGCCTATGCTTAGCGATGACAGAGTTGTCTGGCGAAACTACGCCTTGGGGGCTGGCCTAATCGCTATTAAAGGCTCAAGACGGGTATGCAGTCCTAGAGTTTTTCTTTTGACCTTACCGTTACAGCAAATGCAGCCCCATGCAGCATCGGGTAGTCAACGGCACTACCCTACCAAAATGAATCAGGTGGAGGAAGGCCACCGCCACCAACGCCATTACAAGCAGGTGGCGCTGTCATTTGTCCATATTGAAAAGGAGGGGGTTGTCCGTAATTTGTTTGGGCTTGCGGATAGCCATATCCTTGCGGCTGCTGCATCTGCATACCAGCATATCCTTGTGGCGGTTGGCCGTACCCCTGAGGTGGGGCCTGGCCGTACCCCTGAGGTGGGGCCTGACCGTACGCAGGCATGGTTTGTCCGTAACCAAGTTGTGTCTGAGGCTGGGTTGCATAGCCGTTCTGCGCAGGTGGAGCTCCTCTTTGTTCGGAGCCGGCTTGTTTTCGCTGTTCCTTCATCGAAGCAGCTGCTGCCATTTGCAGTTCAGCGTCTTCAGCCTCCGCTCTCAGTTTGTCTGCCTCACGTCGTAATTGACTCGCAACTGCGCCCGCGTCCCTCATCTGTCCCTGCACTTCCATGAAGCGCTTGCGAATGTCTATTGCATCTTCGGCAGCACGATCAGAATCCCGCTGCAAAAACCAAGTCAGATTAAGAACATGTGATGATTTCACGACAAGCACGGTCGAGGAGTGCGGAGTCATAGATACTTACATTCGCTTTCTTCTTGTCACCGCCCTTTCTTCCAAATCTTCCTCCCTTTACCTCTGTTGCCGCGACCTTGAGAGTTCTAGCATTAGCTTCCGCCCTGTCCGCATCGCTTCTCAGTTCATTGGCCTCATCGATCAACTTCTGATGGCCGACTTCGGCATCTCTGGCAGCTTCTTCGGCACGCTCGGCTTTTTTCTTCATTTCTTCTACATTTTGATAAGTTTCTTCATCTTCGTAACCGAAATCTGCGCTTCTAGACGTGGCGCGAGCGGCTGGTGAAAAGCCATTATCGTTGCTCGCCGGGAGAGGGTCAGCAGAACCACCCATCAATGAACCTACATCAAACCCCAGCGACGATTGACGGGGCTGATGAATACCCATTGCCCCAGGACGGATAATCTGTGGGCTTGGCTGTGTCGCTGCAGGCGGTGGTTGGCTTTGTGCCACCGCCACTGGTTGCTGTTGATTTTGAGGTGTGGGTGGAGCTTGGTATCGCTGGGGTGTCGGTGGAGCGCGGGATGTATCCCGTGCCGGTACGGGTGTTGGGAGTGGTTCTGGGACGGATGCTGCGACAACAGGCTCCTCCTTTTCTTCCTCCTGGGCATCTTCGCCATCCGAGCTCACGGTCTGGACCATTGGAAATGCTGATGTTTCTTGCCCAGGTTTGGTCTCTGGCACGGGGGTAGGAGCAAACATAGTTGCCGCCGCTGGTGCGGGAGTACTCTCGGCACCAAAATCGAAAAGGTTGGATTCAAAGTTAGTACTCATTTGCATGGCAGCATTCGTCTTTCGTTCCGTATGATTCGGGGACCCAGTTGAATTCTGTATCGCGAATGTCGCATCCTCTATGGCGTTCTTTGTCTCAGTAGCTTCCTTCAACAAGTCCGTAATGACCCTACAACGTACATAAACAGTCTCCGTCAGTTAAATCACGTAGTACAATCAACAACAAATATAGCTATAGCCGCATGACCTACCCCTTGCGATCATGTGCAGCCTTGAGCTCAGCACTGGCTTCCAGCAGTCGCGTCTTGGCTTGTAAGACTTCACTGCGACGAGCCTGCAATTCCGCCGAGAGAGCAGCAATGTCCCCCACAATCGTACTCAACTCCTTCTGCACAGACTTGTCATCCTCCGACATGTTTCCAAGTTGTGCCTTGAGCGAGATGTTTTCGGCTTGTAACTTCTGCAGAACGGCCTTGAGTTTGTCGAGCTCTTGAGTTGAAGCGGCGGAGTCGTGGGACATGACTGACCTATTAGTGCTCCGAGGTGGGGTCAACGGTACTGCTTCCGGGCTTGGGGGGGAAGCCTCGAAAGATAGAGGAGCGGATACTGGTTCCTCTAAAGACGTTGTCATTCCGTACGAAGGTTGTTGCTGTTCCGGCACGTAGGAAGGGAGAGTCGAGGGCCCCCCAGGTGTCATACTGAGGCCTTCAAAGGCGTCGGAAATGCTGCCACCTCCCATCGCAACAATTGGCGGCGGTCCCCCAGTCGAAGGAAAGGAGGAGGGCATCCCCATGGTAGTGCTTTGTGGACGAGGTGGAGACGGGATTTCAGCTTGCGGTTTGGGGGAAAGTCTAACTTGTGGCGACGGAGGAACGGCCGGTCGTGAGAGGCCAGCGGCACCAGGTGTGGGGACTCCAACAGGCGCCGAAGATGCCGCCTTCAAAGCCTTCAAGGAATTCGGTAGGCTTCCCTTTGGAGCGGGGAGATTCTTCTTGGAAATACAAATAATCAAATGCATCGCCAAGGCAAATTCCAGCTTGTCAAGGCGATTATCCACAGGACGATCAACTAGGCTCCATATTTCTCTCAAGACTCCCGCATCAACACCAGACTTCATGAACAATTCCACAGCTTCTTTTCCGTACATGAAACCGTCCGGATTGGCATATTGTGGGAATAGATCCTCGTATCGAGCACGATCCTGTGGCGTCATGACATACGGATCCTGAGCGACCAGGGACTGCCCCATGGTCGATGGAGGTTGGGCGATGTTTGGATTCCGAGCCGGCGATTGCTGTACCGAATCTGGACTAATAGGAGCCTGCTGCTGTGTAGGTGGAAGGCCGGGCGCCGAAGGAAGGGGGACCGAAACGCCACTAATACCCTCAAAAAAGACGGGGCGAAGAACGACTCCCTCGGTAACTGCAAGAGTCGGACCTTGCCCCTTTTGTCCGTTCTGACTCAACTGGATGAGACGGACAGCAATCGCAAACTTCCTGAGATCCAAGGATCCGGTGGAGGGCTGGTCTGCTACCGTCCAAACATTCTTGAGCACGTCGGGGTGTACCTTGGATCTCATAAAGAACTGAAACGCTTCGGCTCCACCAAGAGATCCTTTCCCAGATGGATCAGCCACACGAAATAAGCCTTCGTAGTAGGCCTACGCACGATGGAACATTCAAGTGAGTTATGCTTGTCAATGCATACGGTATCCATCCGAAAAAAAGGCAAGATTCATCCTTGTGTCATTCTGACGGGGGGGTTCACGAGAAACGCCCAAAAAGATACTCCTTGCAATTGCGAGACGGTTGGTCACTCACCCTTTCTTCCACCCCTGGAATGTAAGAAACGCTCATTTTGTCTCTCCCTTCTTGACACTAGGTCGTAAGTTAGTTGAAGTCGGGTCGATTTGGTGGCAATGCCGACTATTTCAATCGACAGAGCATCGAGAGGTGCAAGACGACCATCATCGGTTTCTCGTCGTGGGTACAGTACCGGCATTTGGCTCGTGGATCTCTGATCACGGAGTGACGGGATATTAATGATATACATGGTGTGAATAAGTGAATGGTAAAATCGATGCGTTGAACGACCAAATTACCGGCATCGTGTATCTACCCGTACTGATCATGACAGTGAATCATAACGTCTGTCCGGCTCTGTTCGGGCTCCGCTATTGGATCTTGCATGCGTTAAAAAGTGACCGAGGCTCGCTCCCATTGCCGACCATTCGCCGTCACAGAGCCGTTGGACAGAAAATGCGAACCATACCCTACCATACGATAACGGGAGGTATATGTATGATGTTGTACATACCTTCTGGGATCCCGCTCGGTGGCAGAATTCCAGAATTCCTCGATACAGTGATGGCTGATGGCTGATGGGCGATGGGCATTCCATGAGCGCCAAAAGCTTGGGTCAACACTATCGCCGTCGTCTGTGTAATAAGTGATTGGCATAATGATTCGTTCGCAGACCTTTTTGCGATGTATCTTTACTACAATGACGACAATATCGTGTAGCCGAGTTGATGCCTTTCCTTTACTTCCCCGATCGAATGTTCGGTATGCACGTGCCATCACACTGTACCAACAAAGGAAGGGAGATACAACGACAGCCAAGGATCGAGTCAATCAATTGCTCGATGTTGTTTTCGATCGAGCAATATCGAATCTATCCTCATCTCCAACCTCGCCACCATCCAACGGTGAATGTAGTGTCGATATAGACCAACCCGAAAGCAAGAATCCTCGGAATCCGTTAAAGGCATCGATGGAAACGATCCTAGATGCCACTTTCGAGCGGACCGACTCTACATTGAATACAAGGGCATTCCGCCGGTCAAAGACGCGGGAGGAGTCTCTGTCAGGATCATCTCTCTCCAAGAATAGAAAGAATAACCAAAGCAACGACAAGTCACGACCGATACCACGATATCAAAAGAATCCTGCGATTGTGAATACTGCACTAGCCCATGTTCTTTGGTCTCATGTTCTACGACCTGGTATCGATACTGCGATAGATGCGACGTGTGGGAATGGCCACGATTCAGTAGCCTTGGCGAAACTACTGTTTCCTCCTCCTCCTCCTATTGCGGGAAGCGATGGCGACAACCAACATTGTGATGAGGATGTTGAAAATGTTTCACGACTTGTCTGTATGGACGTTCAAGCTAGAGCGTGTGAGGCAACTCGATTGGCCTTGTCCAAGGAGTATGCATCACTGTTGGAAGGTGGACAGATCAAAGTCCTGCATACGTCACACTCGCCACTGCCCAACGAATGGGCCATCGATGAACACTGCTTGAGTTCGGTGGCTCTCGTTGTGTATAACCTGGGATGGTTACCAAGCAATACTGACGGGACGAAGGAGTATATTACTCAAATGGGCACGACTCTACAAAGTATCGTGGATGCTATGCTACTTCTTCGCATAGGTGGGATGATTAGTGTCGTCACATACCCCAAAACGAATTCGGATGAAGATTTAGCTGTGAGGACCTTTTTAGAATGTGCATCATTAATGTCCAGCAATATCCTCACATGGGAAGAATTTCTGAAACATCATCTGGAGTTGCCGTCGGTACAGGACGGAATGACGACTACAATACGTTCTTCGATAGAACGCCTTGAGAAAGATGGTAGTCCAGAACAAACTTGGCGTGTATCGGAACATAGAAAGCTCGGAATGGATCGAGCTCCAATACTCTTGATAGCGACGCGGATAAAGTAATAGGCACAATTGTAATCGAGAATACCTGCTATTGTGTGCTCAAGAGTAAACATAGGGCCGTCCGGGGCGCCTCCACTAGGAGGAATCATAACCTAACATTCCATTCGACACCCTACCTGCCAATACAAGGTTAGAGATTTGACCCCTTTCAGACGTCACTGGCGTCATCGCGACTTCGTCACGACGAACGACTTCCTCCAACACGCTGCAACATCAGTCGATCTCTAGAGTTGTCAGCTTGCACTTGAACAAGACACTTCACTTTTTCCTCGCTGCTTCAATCCCAACGAGTACCATAAGTCTCCGGTCTTCAATCATGATGTTGCACTGGCCATGTTTCGCTACGCCGATGCTGATCTGTTTGGTTCTTTTGACCTCTAGAATGGCTCAGGGCTTCGTCTGCACTCAGAAAGTAACACGTGTCACGTCGTCGGCGGTCTTCATGGCTAAGAAAGCAAAGGCGATGGAAAAGTCAAAGGGGTTCGGTAAAAGTGTAGAAGCAAAGAAAATTCAGCCGATCGAAGATGTGGCCAAAGCTATTGATTCATCATCTACGGTTGTTTATCCATCCAACATGCTAAAGAGTGTCGAAGGTGGATCCACCGAGATACCGAGACCAGACCCTACGATTCCCGTCGAGGAACGAACCAAATCGATCTTAAGAGAGCAATATGGACTTCGGACTCGAGAAGAGCAACAGGAAGCTCAACGAAGGCAAGAATCGATGAATGAGCAAAGAAAAAAGTTACAGGAATGGAAAAAGCTTGCCGATGAGGGACAAGACTTTGATTTGATGCAAATTCTACCAGCACCGTTGTTGATCGCCATCGACCGTTTTTTGAAAGTAGGGGTTGCGATCTGTACGGTTTTATTTGTTCTAGCGGGAATATTGATTACAGTCGAAGCCTACAGCAAAACCAGCGGTACTAGTCTCCCCGAAGATTTGGACAATTTCATTGTGAATACAGTGGAACCAAACTTTACGCCAGGATTGGGTGTCCTCTTGGGCTTTTCTGTCAGCCTCGGAGCCTTTGCTGCCGCGCAGCTTTCCTCTGCTTCATCCAACTATCGCGAAGGCCGCTAATACGGAGAGGCGGTGAAAGTGCGACCTAAGATATACGTATTCGTGTCGTGAGTTAGCCAATTTCGCAAAACCGTAACTTGACTTCGTTCTGTTGTAATGAAAGACGCCCCTAGAGTGAAATGACTCTTCATCTGATGCTAATCGTATGGAGGGAACAACTGCCATATGGCGAAGAGCCTGTCGCTGGCTTGAGTGTAAGAATTTGAATACTATCCATGAACATTATCGTCGCACGCTTTTTCAGAGGTATCGCTTCCAGTTATTCATGTCTTCGCTTCCAGTTATTCATGTCTTCGAACTCTCATCGGGTGACGAGTCTGTGACTGCGAGCCTTGTCGCTCAAGAGTAGAAGAAACTTCGACATCGCTTGACCTGCCCGTCAACCTTGATGAGTCATTGGTTGATCTGTTGCGTCCCTCATAGAACGCGACCGTGCTTCTTCGCGTTAGCCATCGTTCCGACGTTTCCTCCACGGGCGACTTGGTTTGAATGCACGATGTGATACTTCCGGATGGGAGCCCCGCCGTTAATCATCGTTGTCGCGAAAAGAGTCATCAAATAGCGATGATTCCTTATCGTCCTCTTGATTAGAGTTGCCCAGCTGGAATGAAACCCGGTCGTCCCCTTCGCGAGGGACGCTAAAGGCTCTGCTATCTGATGAGCGCATATTCATTGACAGTGATCAGCGATGATGCGGTGTCAGCTTGACATCAACGGAAAATTTGATTCGGCCGGCTAGTCTTCCATTAATGGTCAAATCCCGATCAGACGTCAATGTCTTGGCCGTCTCGCCGACTTTCATCTTAATGATATCGTGCAAATTCAGAGCTACTCCACCCAGTACGTCGTCGATTCCAACAAAGTCGAAGTCGATCACTGCGAGGAATAGCATCGCGCCGTGTCTAATGCTCGTGTTAGAGGCTCGGAGACATAGCTGTTCTCCTTTCCAGTATGGATTGAGAGTTTGCGAGATGAATGGAGTTCGAGGCCAGCTCTTTCCTACCCAAAGTTGGCGTAGCTTGGCCATGAAGGAGATTTTGTCAGGACGCAAATCGACTGAGTCCCAAAGGAACATGACGTACGGATCAGATTTCCCATCGGAATCTCCCGCGTTTAGATCCGAACACCGGATTTTGCGGAATACCAACTCAAGATCACCGTCAATTTGATACTCTTCCAAAGCGCAGTTGGGCTTTAACGCAAATGCCCCACGTATTGGCTTGTGGTCGGATGTGATGAAATCGGGACAAGGCTCGTACGCCACGGCCTCCAAGTTATGGCTGAGTCCTTCGGCTGATTTGAAAAGGATGCGATCAGTGTAGCTGGGTATTCGTTGATCCTTATAGACAAAGCCTCGCTGTCGTGCAACCTTGAACGTAGGTGGGAAATTACATTCAAGTGTTTGGAAGCCAACGAGGAGGTCTTGGTCCGAAAGCCCAGCATACAATTCGTCATAGCGACGAAGAGTCTTAAAGTCCGCCGAAGAAACTAAATTCTGTACACGTTGAAAGTCGTCCTCCTTACTCTCAGTCCCGAACCAGGTTCGAAAATTCAAGTCACTGAATACAAACATGTGATGAGACGTCACAGCATCGTCAAACTTTTTTGTCAAGGCAAATGTCTTTGCATCGCGAAGAATGGACTCTATGTTGTTGCAGCGCATCTTGTAGTAGTAGTCGCCTTCATGCGCCGCCAAATGTGCAGAGAGAAATGATATCCTTGTTTCCTTGTAGCAAAGTGACGCAACAATTCCACCTTTGTTGGCAAGCACGTTACCGATACCAGTATTCGCACCGTTTACACGAATGCCAGTAATACCCTTCAATATCGAACGCTTTGCCCAGAAGTGCAATCTCATTTGACCACGCTGCTCATCAGTGATTTGACAGTATTCATCGCCTAGGGTTTTCTGAATCATTTGTCTCAGTGTTGCTGTGTTCTGCTCTTCTAGAACATCCAATATTTCTTCGTCAGTCATGGTGCACGTGGTGATTTTTCCGTTGATGCTATATCCCTCAAAGAACCGGCTGAGGGAGTCCATGTTGCTTCCTGCATGCCAATTGCTATCAGGTCGAACGTGCCAACAAGAGGAACTGCGCCTTCGAGGAAGTTCACCTCACTACATGATCCGCCAACTGGTATCCACGCCCCAAGGGATTCCATGGTCGGCTCAGCATTGCCAATGTTTGCAGAACACACTAAGATCTGCAGATCTTCAACGTTGTCATCGAATTCCGAACCTCCCGTCGAAGATATAGTTTGTAGTCCAAAAGCCGTGGAAGTGCCAAGACTTGTAAGGAGTCTTGTTGGCTTGTCTTCCACAGGCAATCGCCAAGCCTGGTAGATCTTGGGAAAAACGTAAATGGACATTGCACAAAGCGAATCAAGCGAATAATTCAGACTGAACCAGGTCGCCGATTTACTGCCATCCAAGAAGTTGTAAACATACAGAAAGGCAGTAACTCCCCGAATGCAAAAAAAGAAAAAGTGGACATAGACCATGATAGCCAGGCTCTTCGATTCATTCAGCTGCTTCATAACAGTACGGGACTGATAAGCCAGAACAGCGGCGAGAAGGAGGAGGATTAGCTCCCACGCAAAGACAGATAGCATCCAGGCATTCGATTCTGAAGCACATTTGACATCGATTTCAACAAACGTAACGTCGTTCTCTGTGTACAGGAATCGCGCCGTCGTCGCCGTGAATGGATCACGAAACATCCACGTTGTCAGGAAGGCAGACACAACAAGAACGAAAGCCACAACCTTCATGAGCATGACGTTTCTATTGATGTGAATCCGAATCATCTTCTTGGATGATTGCACAAGCTGATTTATCGCAGACGTCTTCACTAGAACAGCTCCGAGCTCGATCGTAAACCCTTGGAGAATCAGCCACATGGATCCAGCGCATATACGATATTCGGGCTCCATCGTGTACAACGCCGATCCACAACAGATAAGGAAAAATCCGAAAAGAATCATCATCATGAAAAGTGGTTGCGTGAAAACCATCGTTTTCGTATCCCGGTACTTATGGCAGAGGACGAAAGCCACAACGGCCGACAGTCCAGCGACAATGCTCACATACCAAGCTATCGTGACATTCGCCGCGGAAAAGTCGGTCGCAATACGTACACGACGAGGATAACCGAGTGGCACAAAGCGATGCCGTTATGAAAGAGCTGGCCTTCAGCGTAACACGTCCATTCGCAGGGAGGAGCGATGACGGCGCCGGTGCAAGATGTAGGATTCATCGTACAGTTATTCTTTTCGGTGGCATGGAAATAACCTTCGTACAAACCGAAAACGAAATATCATTTGCCCTCCCCTGAAGAATTTGGAGCTCGTGCCGCTGTCGAATCAACTTCGACGCAGGTCGTTCTCGATATCTTTTCGCAGTATTCAGCCCATGTCAGGGGCCTCTTGAACATCTCAGCCAGAAACGACCCCCTTTCTTCTCCAGCCCATCCAAACCAAACGGAAAGCTCGGGGTATTGTTTTGCGAGAACCAGTGGGATCTTGAGGCCTGAATTGCCCAACAAACCGTTCTCGGTGACGGGCTCAATGATGCGTTCGATAGGGAGGTCTATGTCTGAAGCGTCCCGACGCCACACTTCGGGTAGCACGTGTACACATGGTAAGTTTGTGGATGAACAATCCATTCTTTCGTTTCCTAGGACTAGTGCCTCGAATGGATACTGGTCTTGCGAGAACTGAAGGCCTCGATTTTCAACATCGTAGAAGCTTGAAGAAATCGTATCTTCCGAACGGAGCCCTACCGTTGCTCCAACCTCGGCAAACTCCATCAGAATGACTTGATAGATCCACGACATAAAAATGCTAGATTCCCAATCTGCATTGTGTATCCTTATTTCTGGATACGGATTTGGAAGATGTACATCCAATTCCGAAACTATGCATTCTTTGCTTCCTTTAGAATCATCCGAATTACAGACGCGCTTCTTCCTCCGGCCTTCGCCACCTCGAGCATACAAACACCCCATTCGAAAAGGATTGGAACAGGTTCCCGTTTCGGCTATACAGTACGATGATGTTGTATTGTATCTCTGCTCACATTCGTCGTCCTTAGAGCACGGAAACGATCCCTCCCTGCTGTGGACGATGCTGCGACCCAAGTGTAACATGAGAGCTGCAGTCATCCACCAAATGAAAGTAGGATAACGTTGCCACCATGTATGTGTCATCATGGCGCGACGGCGAGTCCTTGATGTAGTTGCGACCGCATCGACCATGGATGGAGTCCAGGTCGTTGTTCTTTCGTGGCGATAGTTGATGATGTGTGTGTAATCTCGACTTGACGCTTGGAGAGAATTTCCTAACTGTAGAAAGGAGTCACTGTCACTGTCATATGATACGGAAATTTCCGCATGCCTGCCCCCCAAAACCACCTCTTAACGGTAATAACTGTAACTACAAGCACATGGGGAAAAGCGCAAATAAGGGGCGACCCAAAGAATTGAAAACTGGACATAGAGGGAGACTATTCTTCTATTTTCGACGAGATACTGTGATACAAGTTTACTGTTAGTGACAGTCGACCAAAGGTATCTCATGGATCGAAATCTATGTGAAACTTGTTTCAGCGATGACTATGATAACCGAATATCAGCTCTAGGATAGGCACGTTACGCCCGGGATCTACAGGTACACGTTACTGTGAGCCTTAAGGAAACCTACCTTCGATAGAAGGATGCATCTGAGGTCGTAGCGGAGAAGAAAAATAACTCGCTTCAACGTCATAGGGCCATCAGTCCTCGCCCTTGTCCACTGCTTTCTGATCGCGCTCAATCCAAGGTTTGGGCACTAAGTTAGACGCAAAACCGCTTTTGTCACTCAATTGCAGCCACCAGTCCATGATGGCTCCCCAACCCCACTTTCTGTCATGAGAGTTCCATGGCTTCGTCCCCCAAATCATCTAGTTGGCCTCCAGGTAGGGAATTGCTTCGCCTTCTTGTCGTCGAGGGAGGCTGAGGCAAAGAGACTCGCGTGACAGTACGTCCTGTGGCCACAGCCGACGGCGTTGTGGCAAGACGATCAAAGAAAGAAGGATCAGTGGGTCTGGCGTATACTGGTTCAATCGTCATGTCATCTTGAGAACGTGTTATACTGTTCGATTCGAAAATCAATGGGTGACTTCCCCTTTGGACATTGTGCAATGACTTTCTCACCAAGGCTTGAATCTTTCGATCGACTGGGTTAGGCGGAGGAGGCACGGGTGGCCTCCCAAACACAATATCTCGCATAGCCATCCGTTCTGCCACTTCCACATCGCTGGGTGGAAGAATCTGGGAATCCCCATCGTCCTCGCTATCACTGCTAGTTAACGTCTGGCTGTTGTCATCCAGTCCCGCCTGCTCAAGAATTTGGTTAGGGACCCCAACCTCACCGTTGGATATATCGATCTGCTGTAACTGCTCCAAAATGTTGGTACGCCGTCTCTTTCGTCGGTGCCGAGGCCTTGATGAGTCATCTCCGATTGTCGATGTGTCAAGCGCGATCATACTGGAATGGGACGCATCCAGAACTAATGATCCTGAACATTGAGAAGCTGAGTGAAAGGTTGAGTCATCGTCTCGCTTCCTTCGTATCGCTGTCATTGCGCTACGGTGATAATAATAGTAATTCTTTCCGGATCGAATCAAAATTGCACTGATTTCAAGACGTAACAAGCTCGGGTAAATTAGCGTTAGTTGAAGTGTCCTTCCTTCCTGCCTACAGGCTTCGCCCAAAATACGAGACAAGAGTGCTGTACACGACCTCGATTGCAACGATTGGACAGGCCTCGAAATCTTCCAGCTGGGGAAATGCGCTGACGATGGGTAAATGACTATATCTTGATCCGACAAGCAAGGCGGAGGAGTAACGTGATAATGAGGGCAAGAGGATTCCTTCTTGTGGCTGCACTTCTTGCAAGGCAGACAAGGAAACGCAGTGTCCCTCACATGTCCTACCTGCACCTGCTGTTGCCAAATGGCCTGCCAGGGTTACGTCAACGGGCGCGTTATCACAGCGCGAAAGACACAGGACACAGGACATCGGAAGAACCTCGTCATCGGACTATGAACCTCGTCATCGGACTATGAAACCATCGACGAAGTTGACTAGGTGGACTGCTCGATTTACGCCGATACATCCTTGCATACTTGTGATACATAACCATACAAGATCCGTCACTACCATACATATATTCGTGAACTCTTCGAACTGGAGGAGTTAACTCTAACTCCGTCAACATAGCACTAAACTCCCAAGAGGGGACAACTAGGCTTGTTATTGCCTCCCAGCCTCAGGTGGCACCGCCATGGTGTGTAGCTTTACGGCAAGTTCCTTGGCAATTTTAAAAGTCGCGAACTTTTACAACTAGCAGAATATCTGAGCCCTATTTCAGGTTAGTATCCTTGGCTTTTTCTCGATCATGCGTCAAGATTGAACCCTACTGGCAGAGTCTTTGTGCGACAACAATGGGAGCGACCTTCCTCGCCTTGGACAAGAAGGACGACGTCAGAGAAAATGAAAGGTGTGGTAGTCCCACCAGACCAGAGAAAGGCACGCGGATCACCTATCCGTGAGAATATTCTCCCGCCATTCGCGATGAAATCGACGTACTAGGTGGGCATGAAGCCTTGACTGCGTATTCAGATATAGAAACTTTCGAAAGGAGGATACCGGCGTTTCGCCGGCAAGCCATGGTCGATATCCCACAATCTGAGATTCTAGGTGAAATTTAGAATCTTTCTTTTCTCCTTGCCATTTGATTCGAAATCTGAGACCTCCATAGTTTCCAGGCGAGCCGGGATCTTCCCGTGCCAGCCACGATTCACAGAGGCGTACATCCCACTCGCCTACGCTCCGTTGTTTCGTAGTACCGAATGTTAGGATGGAAAACTTTGGGACTCCCCGAAAATGAAGGGACGTTGTACCCTGGGATAGGCTGGTTCTCGCTTGAAAGATTCCGAATGTAACATTACCTCGGCACAAGAATTCAACCCAAGATACTACGAAATCATTTGATTTTTTCAGGGCCAGTTGAGTGGTGATACCAACATCGTCTTGAATATTCCAGGAAGAAGACTCGTGGGAACAGGCGACTCCAGTTCTTTGATCAAGATCTGCCTTCCAGGCAAAACTCCCGACTACGAGTGCCTTGGTGGAACACAATAAGACAACTATAAAAATGAGCGTCAACTGCATGCGATTCAAAACAACTTATATTTGCTTCGGGTCAAGATCATCGGCCTGTGTCCACCGGGACTTGGAGAGTGATGGTAATGGTAAAGTACGGTACCGGTGCATCGGTGCTTCAACCGCGACACAGTGCTGGTTTAGCCACAATCATGACGCGTCGGATCTATAATTGCGCAAAAAGGCGCGAAACAGTGCGACGTTATCATCGAAATTGTTCGTTTATATGTGGGACCACGATGGACGAGCACAATCGCTGGAGTAGCCACGATTTGGAAAACATCTGACAGTGAGTCTAGTATACAATACAACATGACCAATCCAGGCTGACTTCATGTTACAGAGCGATCAAAAGGCGGCGAAACAGCCTTGGAAGTATGCTAGAGAATCTGAGATTCACCAAATTTCATCAAAAACTAATTCGAATTTTCACTTAGCTCAAACGTTCCTAAGTCGTCTTCGACCGCCCACTACGCAAGAACGACACAGCGGATGTCGTAACTTTGAAGGCGACTGGGCACATCACAGTGCTCATATTCCTGAACACAAGGCTTCGCCACGATACCCTCGCCGCCGCTCGTGGCTGGTGGAAGTTGAGAAAGCAGAACTTCTGGAAGGCTGAAAGGCCCTTCTCGACGTATCTTCGTCCTTCACATCATCTGATCTCTCGACTTGGAACGTGGGACGTAACACAAGAGGCACAGCTATGGTCGCTATCGAACGTAAATCCTTGGCAGTATCAACGTCGGCTGCGAGGACACTCCACGATGTTGGCTGCCCTTCCTGGTCATGCTTGGCGATTGCTTGAGCTTCAGCGTCCAAAGACACGAAGGAACCGATCAGCTGCTGACGATTCGGAGACCTTCCTTCTGTAAAGAGATTGAGGAACGTCGTCTCCCTTCGCATCTCAGGCTGATACCGGGGTTGCAGAACAAACGACTTGTGTTTCCGTTTGCGCTTGCCAAGCAAAGGCCATGGATCGACCGAGCCCCTTTGGCCACTTACATCACCCCAGGCTTCATCATCGAGTAAGGGAAGTAGATCTAAGCACTTAGGGTAGCGGTCTTCGAAAAGATCTTCTCTTGGTTCGTCGCACACCGACTGTGATCCAAGACTGAGATCATCAAGTCTGGTTTTGTTCTTGAAGTCGCTCCCCTCGTTTTCGAGAATGATATCAACTTCCGCCTGTGACGACATACAGCTGTCAACTTTGGGCGATTCGCAACATTCTGCGCTGGAAGAAAGTGGCATGTTTAGTGGGAAACAAAAGATTCGTGCTTCACTGGTCTGTATATGGAGTGGCGAAGAATACCTTCGTAATCTCTTGAGATTCGAATAATTCATCGGATGCGACAGCTTTGAACTTGCTTTACGAGAACCAAACCTTCTCGTTCATAAAGATATGCGAAGAAGAAGACTCTCTCTGGATAGTTGATCTTCGAATCTAATGATAATCTTCCAAATTCCGTTTCGAACGAATGTGATGGGCCTTTCCCCTTTCGGAGGCGAAATTTCTCGTGGGAACTAGAAACGAACACTCCTTTTGCTTTCATCGATACATCACGGTGGTGACATAATTCCGCGTGCCATCAGGAACATCTTGCGGCACCTGAGGTACTTTAGTACTTTGTATTGACCATTTAACGGCATTCACTCCCACTCGTCATAGTAACCATACGCGACGAAGTTCGTTTTACCTATGTAAGGCGGGTGACGCTTGTCGCAAGCCCGCCTCCCGCCTCGTCGGCAGCAGCAGAATTCTCGAAGAAATCGAACCATGGTCTGGCCTTCTCACCTCAATGAGCCCATTGCCAACCGAAACTCTATCGGGCTCAGAACCCTTTTACTTTTTTCACTGTCAATCGACCGCTGCCTCCATATCCCACATCGTTCATAGCGAAAGAATCATCGACTGTTTCAATTTTCCTTTACGCCCTAATTCTCCAACATGGCAAATCGAAGACAACGCATTGATTTAGGGGACTATGGAACCACAAAACGAACGAAAGATGATGGGACCTTCAACCCGTGGACAGGTCGACCGTACAGCCAAAAGTATTTTTCTATCCTCGAGACGAGAACGAAACTTCCAGTGTATCAATTCAAGGACGATCTTATCAATAAAGTGATGGAAAATCAATGTGTTGTAGTCGAGGGAGAAACTGGTAGTGGAAAGACGACCCAGATTGGACAGTAAGTCGATCGTCAGATCAACCATTGGTTGCAACCCATGATGCGTCCGTTCGTGTGTGTTGACGACACGGCGTACCTGTTTGAATTCCGAATCTCGTGCTCACGACATCATGACAACTTCGCCATCATTCCATACATTAGATTTTTGCTGGAAGCTGGGCTTGCCAAGCAAGGAGAAACTTGTATAGCTTGTACCCAGCCTCGTCGAGTTGCTGCGACAAGCTGCGCCCAGCGCGTTGCAGATGAAATGGACGTTGAATTGGGAAAAGAAGTCGGTTACACCATTCGATTCGAGGATGTGAGTGATCCCACGACAACGCTCTTGAAGTTCGTTACGGATGGTATGCTGCTTCGAGAAGCGATGCACGATCCTCTACTGACCAAATATTCAGCAATAGTGCTTGACGAGTGCCACGAACGTACACTGTCGACCGATGTAATAATGGGACTTTTGATGGAAATCTTACCTAAGCGAACGAAGGGTTCTCCCGAGGGCGAGCTAAAGGTTGTGGTGATGAGTGCCACGCTCGACGCTGCAAAGTTTCAAGAGTATTTTCATGGGGCACCTCTTATGAAGGTCCCAGGACGAACATTCCCTGTAGAGGTCTTCTATACGGCCAAACCGGAGCGGAATTATGTTGAAGCTGCAGTGCGTACAACAGTACACATCCATCAATGTGAGGGTCCCGGCGATATTCTAGTTTTCTTGACTGGAGAGCAAGAGATTGAGCAAGCCTGTGACGAAATTAGAGACAAGGCAAGAGGCATGGAAACCGAGCATGGGGAGCTAGTGGTGTATCCGATGTACTCGAGCTTACCCCCCGAGCAACAAAGACGCATTTTTTCTGAAGCTCCTGGTCCCCGGGTTCCAGGTGGGCCGCCCGGCAGAAAGGTGGTTGTGTCGACAAATGTTGCTGAAACTAGTTTGACAATCGATGGAATTGTGTACGTGGTGGACCCAGGATTTTCGAAGCAGAAGGTGTACAATCCCCGTATCCGTGTTGAATCTCTCTTAGTCTCTCCCATCTCTCGAGCGAGTGCTCGTCAGAGAGCTGGTCGTGCGGGACGAACCCGCCCTGGAAAATGCTTTCGATTATACACCGAGAAATCCTTCCATGAGGACCTCCAAGAAACAACGTATCCTGAAATCCTAAGGTCCAAAATGAGCAACGTCGTCCTTACTTTGAAGAAGCTGGGAATCGATGACTTGGTCCACTTTGACTTTATGGATCCACCAGCTCCGGAGACACTGATGCGGGCACTCGAGCTTCTGAATTATCTAGGTGCACTCGACGACGAGGGCGAAATGACAGAACTTGGGTATCAGATGAGCGAGTTACCTCTGGATCCTCAGTTGGCAAAACTCATCCTGATAAGCCCGGATTATGGATGTTCGGCCGAAATCATTACAATCGTCGCCTGCCTAAGCGTCCCACAGATCTTCCTACGACCTCGAGAAGCTGCCAAAGCAGCTGATGAAGCCAAGGCTCAATTCACCCACCAAGAAAGTGACCATTTGACCTTGTTGCGGGTCTTCAACGAATACAACATGCTACCAGATAAGGAACGCAAGCAGTGGTGTTGGGATAACTTTATCAGCGAGCGGGCCATGGTCAGCGCATCCAACGTTCGAGATCAGCTACTTGGAATATCAAAGCGATTGGATATTCCCATCATATCTAGTGATGCAAAAGGTGATGGTTCGTTTGCGTCGTCTGACCTTAGAAAGGCGTTGACAGCTGGGATGTTCATGCAGACTGCCTACCGTCAGCGTTCTGGCGAATATCTGACTATCAAGGATAATCAACTCGTCTATATCCACCCAAGTTCTGTTGTGAATGGTCGACCTGAATGGGTATTGTTTGAAGAATTCGCACTGACTACCAAGAACTACATTCGTACTGTCACCACTACGACCGTTGATTGGTTGGTGGAACTCGCTCCTCACTATTTCGATCTCGAGACGTTTCCAAAGTGCGAGGCCAAGGCAGAATTAGAAAAAGCCTATGCTCGTTATGCGCACAGGCGAAAGACGACGGAAGTAGTGGAAAAAAATCGTTCGGTGACGTATCCTTGAAGAGCTCATAAGGTGCCACTGGCTACGATGGTCGGTGGTCCTGTACGCTGTCGTGCCATCATGTGCAAGACTTCGAGCGAAGACGGGTCCATCCGTCCGACGACGCCGGAATTGACAAGTAGCCTTTCTCCCCATTCCACTGGCGATTCGCCGACGCGGACAATTGAGAACTTGCTGCTACCATACCCGGGACCTGTAACTGGGACAGTCAATAGGACACCCGGATCGCCCACATCCCTGTCTAATGGATCATACTTTATTCCATAGTATTGGCCACCGAAACAAGAATGTGTGTGTAGAAGTTGGTTCGTAGGATCACAGATAGGTTGATCAGCCCGTCCGATCGCGTTTCGTCCACGTCCCCGTACTTGATGTCCCCATCGATAGCGTCCCATACCGTCCTCCACCGAGGCGGGGGAAAAATCGAATTCACATCCGACATAGTGCGCCTTGGGATCTACCCCTCGCCTAGAGCCCTTGACGAGTTCAATAAAGTTCTTTGCATGTAGAGGAAGGGGGGAGGGATGGGGAAGATGAAATATGAGTCGCCCGACTTGGATTTCTTTTACTTCAATATCAAGGTACACCGAGACTTCAGCAGGTGCGTCCGGATCGATTCCATCGTCGTTTAATCTTTGTCGCGAATCCGTCCTTCGTTTCGGCAATGAAATATTCGGTACATACAATGAATCGACGTAGAAGCTAACAAGGGCGAACAAGAAGAAAAAGTATCGAGCTACCTTCATTGATGCGATACTCGTTGTTGTGATCTGACACGATGCGACAGTCGCCAGTTGAAGGGTAGCCGTGACGACGAGATTGCCGCCGATCTCGTAGCCTCGAAAGCCGAATCCTGCGGACCGCACCCCTTTGTCGAGAAGGTATGTATGTATGGCATATCGGCGGTGCAATCTCAACATATGAACATGTGTACCTCCGGCTCCGATAGACCTCAAAAAAGGAAAAATATCTGGCCCCGATGAACGCAGTTTTGGTCATTTATTGGCATGATTTGTTTCAGTAGACGGGGACGAAATTTGTCAACATCGAATCGACAATACGTCGAGAGGGGATTGCTGGGAAAGCCAAAATACGAAATTTGGATTCACATGCCTGGGGTGGGAAAGCGTGAAACATACTACCGTATAGTAACACACGTGGAGCCATATTCAATGCGGAACTGTTATACGAATTATAGCCCTACCGTATAATCGGGATGTGAATCCCCCGGTCACTATTGTCATGAAGGCTGACCGAAGCAAATTGGGTCATTTATTGCTTTGAATTATATCCGTAGACGGGAGAAAAATTATTCAGCATTGAATCGGCAAAACATCGAGAAGGGATTGCTGGGAAAGCCAAAATACGAAATTTGGATTCCTGGCTGGGTTGGTATTGCGTGAAACATACAGCACATGGAGCAATTCCATCTAGAAAAATTGCACCAATGAGGCCTACTTATATGTGTTGTGAATTTTGGAACGAGAATACCAGTTGCCTTCCAAAGGGTTCCTTAAGTGGGCAATACTGGTTCGAGAATTCCATTTCTGGCCTGGATATGAAAAATGGATTTTTACCTCAAATGGGTAGCGCAGGGGAAATAATTCCTTCGGCTGCAGACCATCCAAACGTGTTTACATATGAACCAAACCGGAACGTCCGACGTCGGACCGTTAAAAGGCGGTTTCGCGAACGGATTTTCCCGTACAGCACGTTCTCGACATACTGTAATATTCGTTCCCTTCAATTTATATCTATGGACGTCAACTAGCGTTCTCGGAATTCTGTGTTCTTTATGGACGTTAAAAAACATGGACGTCCATGAATATTTATGGACAATATTTATGGACGTCCATAAAAAAACATGGACGTCCATAAAAAAAATGGACGTCCATAAATCGCACGGTACTCTTGATCCTAGACTAAGGGTTGCTTACTGCTAACATAATGATAATCAACTAGGATTCTCACCCCTGAGTAAGAAACTCGCCGCCGATTTATGGACGTCCATAAATATTTTTGGACGTCCATAAATATTTATGGACGTCCATGTTTTTTTAAGGACGTCCATGGTTTTTTTGGACGTCCATGGTTTTTCGTGGACGTCCATGTTTTAGTTTACGTCCATAAATGTTTATGGACGTCCATAAATAAACATTGACGTCCCCGAGTGTTCGTGGGCGTCCACAAGTGTGTATAGAAAATCTATTTGGCATATACGGACACGAGCGGAGAACGAGGTAAACGGGAAAATCCGGTGGTCCGAACTACCATTTAACGGTCCAACATCGGACGTTCCAGTAACAGGAAACAATTCCTTGGTTGGGGCCTTTCTGAATTTGGGCTACATATGGAGGCCCATCTTCAAACTACCTGGGAGTTTGCCTGTTAAAGGCTTTTCGGCAACTGGGATCAAGATCATCTGGTCGTTATCGATCGTGCCAGGTCGTGGAACCTGGGGACTTGTGAACAAAGGAAACAGTGTTCCTGATCAAAGACGATCGATGGAAGTGAGATATGCCCTGATTTAACGTACGACATTGAATCAATGCACCTGTTCGTAAATGGTACATCGGCGATCCACAACGCCCAGTACCGGTACTGACTGTGAAAACAAAGCCCGAAAGGTTGATAGGGCCCATTTTCGAAACGGCCTTTCGCACCATCCTTGCAGCAGTGAAAAAGTCGGGACCATACGCTTTTTTCCGACATCGGAGAACACGTAACTTCACTTGTGTGACACTTTCATTATTTCGGCAAGTTCATCGGCCACTGTTCATTTATTGTTGATCCGGTACTTCGGACGCTAACCGGTAAGTAGGCTTACATTGTGCAACTCCCCAAAATGTCCGAGAGAGCGATGAAGTCGTGAGTTCATTTTGTCGCTCTCATTAATCCAGAGCGAACAAGGGAACGCCTACGACAGCAGTGTCGTGAAAAAGTATAGGACCACGAAGCGCTAACAATAACAAAACCAAGAGAACATCGAATAGCAGGAGGTTTTCTTGTCATTAGAGAACCGAAGAACAAGTTCCTTGTATAAACGAAGCCCCTCGATTCAATTGTGTGTCCGACTCCACCGAAAGCGATGGGAATAGTTGGCCCTGGCGGGACCAAACTCTGTTAGGGCGTTCGGCGAATGGTTTAGATTTTTTCCATCGAGTAAGCATTCTTCAGGAGCCGGGAATTCAACCCCCCCAACCCTAAGAGTCCCAAACTGCGAAGCGAGAACCGCGACTTTCGCACTTCCGTCGGAGAGAACACATCATACGACCCAGAAAGAAAGCAAAATTCCAAAATTCGGAAAACAGACGAAGAGACATATTTTTTTCAGAAGGTGAAGGATGACGAATCACACACTTTCCAAGGCAACGATGACCACGAAGAACGCTCCTTTGTCTCCTCGTCTTTCTCCACTTGACAGGCCTCGAAAGCGAGTCAAAGTACAACGTTCATTGAGATCAGCGATTACTTTGAACGAGCGAGGGGTCAATGCTTGGCTAAACGGAGACTTTCGAGAGGCTGAGAAGTACTTTTCGCAGGCCCTTTGTAGGGTTGATGTCGGATTTCTCTGCAACGCCATTCAAGTTTCGATCGACACCTATATTTCCATGGATCAGGAAATGAAAATCCGAGAGGATAAACCCTCAGCTGGTATGGATGATGTCCCTAGCTACGATAAGACAAGTCACTCCAAAGCATCCGAGATTCCAGAATTGAAGACGAGAGACACGACCTCAAGTACTCGCAAGCGACACGAGTACGATGAGGGGATGACAGTATTCAATTTCCCTCTTTCATTCGGCGAAGGCGAAACTTCCGACATGTGCTCTCGATCTTTGCTCTACAACGTTGGTGTGACATACGCCAGTCGACATGACTTCGCCAATGCAAAGTCTTGGTTCCAGCGGGCACTGGCGTCGGTGGAAACTTCATCCACGAATGCTGACATTCTCCATGTGAGGGCGCTCCACAATATTGGCATGTGCCTTTACCACATGGATGAACTTGCCGAGGCTATGATCTTCTACACGCAGTCCCTAGCCTTCGCGATGCATATTACAAAAAGGGAATCCGCACCACTGCAGGCAGCTAATTTGAACTGCATCGGGATCCTTCACTTTCACTGCCAAGCAAGCAATGGACAGAAGGCGATGGAGATCTTGACCGAGAGCTTGCTGAAATACAGAGCAAGTGGCGATGCTTTTGTTTTGCAAGTCGGGACTGTTTTGAATAACATCGGACGCGTCTACTATTTGTTGGAACAGTATGATAACGCTTTGCGTGTCTACAAGGAAGCGTTGGCTATTCGAAGCAGTGTCCTGGGCTGCGACTCTGTCGATGTTGCTGCCACGATCTACAATTGCGGACAGACCCTACATCAACTGGGGCAACTAGATCAAGCATTGCGATACTACGATGATTTCCTGAGCCTGACGAAGGAAAAGTTCGGTGAGAAGTCACGAGACGTCGCTATTGTCTATCGATGCATTGGCGAAATCTACCATGAGAAAGGCGAACTGCAACGGGCACGTGAAACTCTTGTATTGGCACTTGTTGCTGGCCGTTCCTCTCTCGCACAGGCGCATCAGGAAATCGCCTCTTGCCTGAACAAGCTCGGCAATCTCTGCTATGAGATGAAAGACCATGATGCAGCCTTGGGATACTACCAAGACGGTCTTCAGGTAGAAAAGCGCATCTTTCAGTCTACTCATCCTCATATCATAATCACGTTGACCAACATGGCACATATCTACAAGAACCGCGGCGATTACGGCCTCGCACTCGGCGCTTACAGACAAGTTCACTCCAGGCAAAAGGGGACATTTGGAGAATCGAGCATCGAGTGTGCCATGACTCTCTCCAGTATCGGTCTGATGCAGTATCACCTGAAGTTCTACGACGATGCATTTGAATCATACCAGGCAGCGCTCAGAATACGTCGAGATGCATACAAAACAGATGACCATGTCGACATCGCTTCAACATTGAATTCCATTGGATTGGTGTTGTTTAAGCAGAATATCTTGGACATGTCCCGCAAGTGCTTCACTGAGAGTCTACGAATCCGGATGAATCTTCTTGGTGCAGACCATCGCGATGTCGCAATCCTGTATTACAACATTGCCACCATCTTTTTCGAGATGGGGCAAGAGGAACAGGCCATCAATCTGTACAAGGAAACCCTGCGAGTGGAACGAGTTTCACTAGGACCTGATCATCCAGATGTCGTTCTCACCCTGCAGCACATCGGCCAGGTCCTTCAACAAGTTGGAAAACTTGAAGCAGCCCTTGAATACTACAACGAGGCACTGGAAGTCGAGCGAAGTCGGAAGGGAGCCGATCCAGTGGCCGCTGCCAAGATTCTCAACCTGATCGGGAACATCCATCTGCAGTGTTGTCAGATCCCGGAAATGATGAAATGTTTTACGGAGGCCTCACGTATCTTTGAGGCCAACCAATCCGGGGAAGTCTTGATGGTTGCGGGTTACAACATCTACAGCTTGAACAAATTACACCCAGAGGCCGCGCCAATAGCATAAAGGGGTTCGGCCAGCCAGCCAGCGATTGTAAACACTAAGATCGTTGTACTACCAGACTCATATCATAGCCTTTTTTTCTCTACAAATCAATCGAATTGTTTGAGTTGCTCTTCCTGATCCATTTCCCGCAAATGTGGATAGAAGGTCGCTACGAGGCCGTCGTCGGCATCTCCACCTAGCAGCTTTGCGATCCCATGCGTTGTTTCCTTACATCGATGATCGGTGACACGATCTTGGGGGAAATTGTATGTCCGGATACGTTCACTACGATCTCCACTGCCCAAGAGACTGCTCCTGGCATCACCTCTCTTCCGATCTTCTTCTGCTCGATGTGCGTCCCTGACTCTGGCAGCGATCAGCTTTAGTGCCTTTTCTTTATTCTTATGCTGACTCCGTTCATCCTGTATGGAAGCTGTAATACCAGTAGGAATATGAGTAATGCGCACAGCACTATCGGTTGTATTGACATGCTGTCCTCCAGCACCAGATGCTCTCATCGTTTCGATTCGTAGCTCCGACATGGGGAGCAACTCTCCCAATTTTGTGTCATCCGCGATCAAAGGAAGGACAGCCACGGAACAAGCACTGGTATGTATTCTAATGTCATTGATAGGAACACGTTGTACTCGATGTACTCCACTTTCATATTTGAATAAACCATACGGCCCGAGGCCGGCCTTGATATCGTCTTCGGAATCATAATCGTCGTCCCCTGACAACATCATAGTACTACCAGTACGACTATTGACTGAAAGTACAGTTTCTTTGATTCCTCCTAGATCCGTCCGACTTTCTGACATCACATCATGCTCCCAATTCATCGCTTTAGCTGTCTTCTCGTAGGCATCCCGAAGCTCGGCAGCGAATAATGTCGCTTCATCTCCTCCCGTCCCGGCCCGTATCTCAACAATTGCGTTACTCTCGTAGTCATTCTCGTCTCTGGGGAGTAGGGCTTTCCGTATCTTTTTCTGAAGTCGAGACTGTGCTCGTAACACTCGTTCTAGTTCAAGGGTACACTCCTTTTCCATCTCCTCGTCGGTTCCTGCTTCGTCCTTCAGTTCCCTAATCGATTGAGCCTCCTCTTCGAGGGATTGAATCTTTTCTTTCAACGAGACCACTTGAGCCAGTGAAGAAACTTCTTTCCCATAAGTGAATCCATCTTCTGGTCTGTTGGCAATCAAAGACTGTAATTCTTCGTGACGAGTTAAGATCGTATCCAACCGACGGGACAATGACGGAGTGAGAAAGGTCCGACTCGAGACGTAGTTCGGTCTTTTTGTCGTCAGCCTCACAACATCAGCTATTGTAGAACTGCGACGATGAAGGGAAGGCAATAGACTGAGTATCCGTCGGGACATTGGGATCTTGTTGGTGAAATGTGACCTCTTGAGTAATGATTGCTGAGAAATCTCTTCACAGTGGTCTCTGTTGGGCTTGCATTGAAGGAGGTCTCGATGCAAGTGGAGGCAAGGCTGGTGACGTGTATGATAGGTAATGGGCTTGTTTCGCCTGACGCGGTGGTTGTTGCAACGGAATACAGTTGAAGGACAGATGGAGATGTTGTATGTATGAGATAGAGGTATACCTATACCATGCATAAAACACGACTCAAGGATGAAACCGACAAAGACAGACGAAATGACTTCGTTTACTATATGGACACGTAGTAAGAACTCTAGGTTGGCTATAACAGATGGGATGGATGTATAGCTTCCTATGTACAGTATCTATGATATTTCGCTACTCCCCGTGACGAGCTTCCGTTCCAAGAATCCACAAAGTGACTCAAGGCCGTTGATTTCCTTTTGTTGACGATCTACCTTGAATTCGACGGATTGACAATATTGTCGTGTCATGGCGTCAATCTCTTGAAATCCACTCAAACTTCCTTTACGGAACCAGTGACCAGACAATTCCAAACGTCGTCCACTCTCCTGCAACAACTTGGCAGCATTTCGATAATCCTCCAAAAGTGGTGTACCTGGCGCACCTCCTCGTGGTGGCGGCGGCGGGGGAGGCGGTGGCGTACTGGGGGTGAGTGCTACTGGACTGGCTTCCTGTTCTGTTAGTCTTTCTCGTAACTTTCTCCTTCGTTCCGCGGATCGGGCAGGTGTCATTTCCAGTGTCACAATTTCGGCATGAGGCGACCCAGCTTGCTTCCGTCGCAATAAATGCCGACCTGCCGCGACCATAGATCGTGAA
>Ga0194115_10001233_pt1 | contig 33291 bp, 39 predicted proteins | sample TA2MahsurfametaG_3_FD_148656 | JGI IMG/M metagenome (GOLD analysis project Ga0194115, IMG submission 148656) | Freshwater microbial communities from Lake Tanganyika, Tanzania - TA2015002 Mahale S4 surface | ecosystem: Environmental > Aquatic > Freshwater > Lake | place: Tanzania: Lake... | reverse complement strand
AAAAAAATAATGATTGATTTGCAAGGTTTGTCGCTTTGTCAATCTGAGGATTACCTCCTCCTGATGTGGAAATAATAAGTGATGATTGATTTGTAAAGTCAACCTGCCATGTTAAACCTGATGTAATGAAACTCATCTACGCTTTAATTGTTGTTGCTGCTTTTTAATTTCTTTCTCCTTTTCCTTATTGAGGTCAACAAGGTAACTAAGATGATTGAGAGCGCTAATAAGGGAGAGATTAACCACATTATCAATCTGCCAAACTTTGTTTTCTGCGAGTGAACTAATTGCTTGATACCATCCCCAATGATATGAAAAACTAGTCGTATCTTCAGGACCTTCCACATCAGCTTGCTCTTGGAAAAGAGATTTGTAAGATCGTGTGATGCTTTTGCTGTATTCAATAAAAAAAAAAGGCTGGAGTTAACATATTTTATTGGGAGATCTTTCATCTTCTCAATTCTGTTTTTGATATTTGAATCAGCATATTTTGTTTCTGCTTCACAATATAAATAGGCTGCTAGTTCATTCATATTTTGAACTTTATATTGTTCGTTTTTTCTAAGAAATGTGTCTATATCTACATATTGTCCAAATGATATTGAATGGACATCTACAAGATTATATTTTATACCATTGTGTTCTATGCTTGGATATAGTTTTTGATTTTCTTTCAAAAGCATTGTTTGAACAATATCCCCTATTTTAACGATAGTTCCTGCATCTTTGGATAGGATCTCATCTTTTGACATACCAGTAAATTCCTCAAGCATCTTATAATAAAGTTCCTCTTCGTCCAATATGGTTTTATACTTCATTACATTAGCCCAATCTGTTACTGTTGGCTCTTTAACGGCATAATCAATTCCGTCAATTTCAATTTTGTTTTTCATCTTATATTAATAAATATTATTTTTATGGGACATACATTTTACATTACATAGATTCCCGTATTCCTCATTGCTTTCATGGTCATCACATATCTCAGAGAATCTAAACAATGGTTATCGTGATCCTCAGGTTCGTCCAAGTTATTACCATTCTTATCTTGTTTCCAAACATAGAACTGCAACTCTTCCAATACATTTTTTGAATCCTTATGAACAAAAAGATTATGTCTTTTGATTTGATCTATTCCTGCTAGTATTGTATCTTTTTTGACTGGTTTCGCATTTATCCCCGCTCTATACATTTCAGCAATACCTTGTGGGTTGGCAGAATCACAAATGAAATCCTCTCGGAGATTGAGACCGAGATCTTTTATCTTGTAAATAAGATCATTTATGGTCGTGTTTTTTAAATAGAGTAATTCCCTCACATAAATGGATTCATTGTCTTTATGGACCTCTATTAATGTTGTGGGGTCATTGTAACCGAAGTCCACACCATAGCCCAACTTTTTGACAGATGGTGGTAGATCTTCATAAGTTTTTTGATGACTAAATACTGCTCTTGTGGGAACGCCTTTAAGTCCAAGCCCAAATATTCTCCATAGATTCGGATCACGGGTTTCTAATTTCAATAACTCATCAATCTGTTGTTGTGGTAGAAATGGATTGTCTTTGAATGTAACAACTCTATAGAATGTATCAGGTTGTCCTTCCATATCATATAGGTAAGATTGCCACAGTGATGGATTGAAATCCATAATCATTTTATCAGATGTTCTGAGTGATAACTGAACAAACTCATCGTATGTTATTTCAGTAGCTTCGTTCACGAAACACACATCTCTTTTGCGACCCCTTATTTTTTCTTCTGAATCAAGGGAGAACCATTCAATTATATTTGTTCCAAGTTGATAATAACCATCAACAGAGTGCCAATCTGATTCTTTGTATAGATCTAGTTTGATTAAGATTTCTTTCAGATCTCTTAATACTGAACCTTTAAGAGCAGGTAAGGTTTTCCTCACAATTGAGTAAGTTACACTTTCTCTGTTTAGAATATCAATCACCATCCAAAGAACAATGTTCCATGTCTTACCCGCCCTTGAAGATCCCTGAAAAATATAGTTCCGATAATCTGTTTGATTCAGGTCCTCAAATACTTGTGTTGTTTGTATTTTGATCGGCACTCTTTAATTTTTCTTGTATAGCTTCGTTTAGTTTTTTCTGAAACATCTTTGTATAATGTTTAGACATTTGATTTCTAAATTTAATTCTTTTGTTGTGAGCCTTACGACCTCCTCTTACTCTACTTCTTGGCATGGTTCATTATTTTTGTCTTCGTGCAGATTGTTTATGATAAGTGGATTTACTTGAATGTTTGTTATAAGTTTTAACTGCCTTACCACCTTTTCTTTTTCCAAATGTAGTTTTCCTACTTGATGCTATTGATTTAGCCATTATAATAATTTTCCTTGAATTGGTTTATTCTTTTCGTGTTCTATTCTCGCTTTCGCAATATCCATATACTCCTGTTCTTTCTCAATACCGATGAAACTTACTCCACATCTAATCGCTGCTTTACCTGTTGAACCACTACCCATAAACGGGTCTAATACCACTCCATTTGGTGGGGTAATAAGATTGATAAGGTATCTCATTAGGTCAGTAGGTTTAACTGTTGGGTGATTGTTCTTAACTTGTATTGGTGCCCATCTTGGGTCATTTTCTAATCCACCAGAATTAACTCTATTTTTTGTTTTATTAGGTTCATTATCTAATCCCTCGTTTCGGTCTTTCTTTGATGCCTTAGCGCAATAAAAAAAGCGGCTCGCACCCCCTTTGTCTCCATACTCTGGTCCAATAGGTAAGTTTGTCCCTTTATTCCAAATACCACCTGTTCCTTTCTCTAATTTATTCTTTCCACTCTTACTAATCCCACTCTGTTCGTCCAATAGTTGTCCCGCCTCTTCATCAAAGATTATGTTTGCTGGAAATCTACCATTCATATCAATTTGTTCGCATCTACTTTCTCCTTCACCACCAAAAAATGTTCCTGTTCCTTTTCTTATATCTTCTTGATGTTTTTTATCATAATCACTAACATATTCAATCCTACTACCATCAATATTGATTCCACCTGTTCCGTGCTTTAATACATTCTCCGCAATTGATTTCTCACTTAAAGGTTTTCTCGCCAAGACCATAGGCTCGTGTGCTGGTTTTAATGCTGTTCCCCAACCTTCCCATTCACTATTACCTTTGGTTAAAGTCCTATCAGCCTTTAGATAAGGCAATCCATCTACATAGGGTCTATTGTCGTGTTCCAAGTTTTTTTCTTGAATACTTGAATATCCTTTTCCATTTGATGTTCCAACAACCTCTCTCTCATTACCTTCAATCTTATCAATCGATTTACCGATGTTATGTGATTTCGGGAATCCGCTGCCGTAAAGCCAAAGTATTTGGTCTCTTATCTCAAACCCTGCGTCTTCAACTGCCACAGCCATTCTGTGATATGTTCTACTATGACTGAAGGATATGAGATGACCTCCTGGCTTTAATACTCTTAAACATTCTTCCCATACTTCAGTTCTAAATGCTATATCTCCCCCGTCCCATTCTTTTCCCATAAAACCTTTTGATGCCCTTGCGTATGCTCCATCAGTTCCAAATTGTGCTGGTGCTGAACCATCTTTACCAAATCTTTTAACTATTGATGTTAGGTGATATGGTGGGTCTGTAATTACACTATCAACAGAATTATCAGGTAATGTCTTGAGGACTTCCAAACAATCCCCCAATCTTAAATCTATATTCATATTATCGTTTTACAAATACACCTCCGATGTAACCCCCATGAGTTATTTCATATTCATATCCTGTTTTCTCAATCCATTCAATAAATGCCAGTCTTTCATGTTCATCATACTCAGCCTCATTTCCGTGCCAGTCATCAAAACGAATAAAGATCTCTCTCCAATTGCAACCCATTAAGAATTTGAGTGATGATACTGTTGGTTCATAGATGTCAACATCAATGTTTGCTGCTGCTATATCCATTATACCATAATCACTTGGATATCTCAGATCATGAACATCAGAAAGAATGAGTTTAATATTCTCCTTCCTTGATAATTTTTCTTTTGCTTCTTCAATGTTCTTTGGGATATGTCCTGCTTGATAATCAGGGTGACCAAGAGCGAATGCTCCTTCGGTCCAATCACTACTTGATGGTAATGACTTTGATGTCTTTTCCAATCCCTTAAAATGATCTACCGTAAAGACCTTTCTATCGGGGAACTGAGATGCCAGAAATAGAGTTGACTCACAGGTAAATGTTCCAAATTCAATTATGTCTCCTTTGAGACCATACTTATCTACCATTTCTTTAATGATGGGTAGATCACATCTTTCCATGTTTGGACTTGTATTCATTCGTCATTCATTTTTTTCCACAGTTGTTCTTTAACTGAGTTTATTATTTTGAAATACTCTTTTATGGCAGGAGTTTGATCCTCATTCTGTAGGTATTCCAATTTATCCAATAAAGTTCTGTATAAGAACCTATATTGTAAGAAGGTCAGATTAAGTTTCACTTTGTCTTCAGTCATTGTTTTCAAGTTTTGATTTGATTATTTCTATTTCAATTTTTTTATTTGAATCAATTTTTTCTCCACCTGATGTTATATCAACTCTCTTTTCTGTGTTCCATTCATCACCAAACTTGTTTCTCATTACTAGTGAATATAAGTTTGAATTTAGGTTCTTTGATGTTCCATCTTTGAAGCCTTTTCTTGGGATTGATGCCCACCATGTATGTGATGCTTCCCTCATCGCGCTGACGGTTTCCAAAAAGTAAGGTTCTTCATCCATTAATCTATAGAATGTATCCTTTGCAACTCCAAGATACACTCTCGCATCAACATCCATCATTCCTTCTCTACCCATCTCCAATAGTTTAAGTTCCCATCCTTTCGGGAAGTCACTCAATTTCTTTTTTGGTCTTCCAAATTTCATTATGTTAATTTTTGTTGTAGTTTATCCAATCTCTCATTTATTCTCTTTTTGCATATTTGATCACAATATCCTTGTATTGTTTCTTTCAGGTAATGTGATACAAAACTTATGAACCATTCCTTTTCCATTGGGGGGTGTCCTGACATTAAGAGATAGGCTCTCGCTCTGTTTATATCCTGTTGTGTATATGTGATTGGTTCAGGATCAATTATCTGTATTGCATCTTCATGTCTTAGGACTTGTATCTTTGAAGATTCTGCTCGTGCTTGCTTACATCCGCAACCCATTTCTTTTCTTGTTTAATTCTTTTCTAACTTTATTTATGTCCCTTGATACTGAGTTGATTGGTATTGTTGTTCTCTTGGAAACATTTGTTATTGAACATCCTTCTTCAATGTATAATTCAAACAATCTTCCGTAATACCAATCTTTGGTTTGTTTCATATCATCAAGTTGTTTTCGAACCCAATTCATGTTGAATGGATCTTCTTCATATTGTTCATCTACTATTTCAATATCAAATAAATTTTCTGATTGTGATTTTTTGAATTGGTAATAATATTTGGATGTTTGTGAATGAAATTGGTTCTTAACAATCTTTGTAAAGAAATATAGTTTTTGTGCGTTGTCAAGTTCTCCTACCTTTTTGTTGACTAAAAATTGTTCCACACAAGTATGAAGCAGATCATCAACATCATAACTCTTTGACACAAATCTGCATATCTTTTTTAATTCTTCATAGTTGGAAGTAATCCAAAGGTCATTCAAGATTCTATCAATTATGTTTTCATCCAACAACATTATTTGTTCCCATATAGATTACTCTCGGGTGATAGTTGTCATCAATCCAAGTATTATTAACTTTTTGGATAACTCTTTTGTTGGCTAGTTTTATGATATGATCTCTGATTGAGAATGGGGATACCTTGAAATCCATCAATTCATAAATCTCGTTGTTTGTGAGTGTTGAATATCCTGATGGATTCTTCTTTATATCCTCCATCAAAATTCTGTAGATTTCTTTGTGTCTTGGGTTTGTTAATTTTTCCATGTCTTTTTTTTATAAATATAGTATAGGTAGGTATAAGTTGTATATTAAATAAAAAAACCCAGTAAGAATACTGGGTTGTGGGTAAAAAAAATTCAAGATGAGCTTATTAATAATGACTAAAATCCCACATTGATAAATATAATCATCATTCAAATTTTCCAAACAGATCTTCAATTTTTTCTATTACCCTTTTTATCATATCTGCTTTTTCAAAATCTTCTCTTTTTATCGCATAGGATAATTGATAATCTAAATGATAAGTGTAGTGTGGTGCTAGTTCTGGTTCTTTTGATAAGGTTTTCAAATATTGGGTTATGATGATTCTTGTAATCTCTTCTTTCTGCTTTTCAGTTAGAGAAAAGTATGCCGATACCGGAACATCAAATTGTGTCAAAAGTAAATCATCAATCTTGGACATAAGTTTCTTTCACCACCCCCTCTAATTTTTTAACCCTATCTAAAACTATTCTATATTCTTTTAATATTAAAATATAATATAGAATAGATATAGAACCCAGCCTCAAAAAACTTAACCCACTGCTTCATATTTTTTCAGGTAGTTCCAACGAATAATGAGTTGAATCTATAACTTCAACTAAAGCTTCTAAGTTGATTTGGTAATCATTCCATGTCTCACCTTGATATCTTTTTTCTTCAACGAGAAGAATACCGAAATTGTATAAATCTTTCTCAATTACTTTTTGCTGATAAGGGCTTAGTGAAAGAGATCTTTTGAAATCTCTTCTATAAACTTGGAAGGGCTCATCTGCTGATGCGATTTGTTTTGTCATCAACAGGAAATCTAATTTGTCCAAAAGATATGTAATCATGCACGCAGCATTTGGACCTAAGTTCATTAATAATTTCGTGTTCAACATAAGGAATTTGTCCTTCCCAAGAATGCTACGAATAAGCTCTTGGTCATCATTCTTAAATTTTTTCATGTTAAATTGTTTTTGATAAGTATAAGGAAAATAATTTTTATTTTCCAACTATTTATTTTAAGACGATTTAAGACATTATTTTTTTTAGTATGAGTAAGATATCAAAAAAAGAATTACAGACGACTAATGGGGAAATAAATAGGGTCTGTGCTGATTGTAAAAGGTTGAAAGGATTGGAACATTTCTATAAGTGTGAACATTGTAAGGGCGGATTCATGAAAAGATGTAAGATTTGTTTCCAACGATGGAAGGTTGAAGTTAGAGAACCAAAACCCAAAAAGAAAAGAGGTATGACCAATTCAGGCAGCATGGCTAAGATGACAGCTTGCACCAAACAGGACTATATGGAGATGTATGAGTTTATGGAGAAGTTGGGATTTGATCCGAACAATGTTCACAAAGATTTTTGTTTGAAATATGGATTGCAGGAAAAAATTAGACCAGCAAAAAATGCATCAATTTGGTTACCCAATGGTGAAAAAAATCCCCTAAGTTATTCACAAAGGGGATTGAAATAGATTAATTTAGTTTGATATTTTAACTTCCCAACCCCAATTTTCCATATGATCAATAAACATATTGAAATATTCTTCAACTTGTTGATCAGTCAATTCTTCATGTGCATTTTCAACATCTTCTTCCATCATGTCAATAAATTGATACCAACTTTCGTAGACCATTATTGAGTGATCCAAACCATCAGTAGTATCCATATTTATTGGATGCCAAGATCCGTTATATCTTCTCGTTGAAAACCAAGATTTGTCTTTAGTTACATAAATTGCTTTTATGTTGTCCATGATGTATATTTTTTTATTAATTAAAGTGCTAAGATATGAAGTTAGTTCGACTCTGCCAAATATTGTCTGAGAACTTTTACTGACGAGTTTTGTCCGAGAAAATACCAGTAGTCGGTTAAACTAATTTCTTTGATTTGTTGTAGTAGTTTTTGTTTCATATTAGTCAAGGTTTGATTGTGATGCTTGGATTTCAACGATGGTAGTATAACCACCTCCTTCATTGGGATAAGATGACTTTGTATATTTAGCCAACTCACCATAGAGATTGGTAATCTCGTGAGCGTGAATACATTTAGTTCCTTCCATGATTCTTACGATAATAAAGTTAGTTTTTTTGTTTGTCTTTTTCATAGTTGTATAGTTTTTACAAAGATAAGGAAATACTTTCGAATTGAAAAAAAGAATTTTGATATTCTTGAGAACGAAAAACCTCAATACAAGATAGAGCAGTATAGAACTCCCTTACGATTTCTTCGTGAACAACCTCTTCAGAAGTGTTATTCAGATAGAACTGTGCGTGTAGTTCTGTCTCACCCAATGGTGTGTAAAAAAGGAGATTAACTTTATCTCCTACGAAATGTAGACATTCAAGGTCGTTAAGATTTTTAATATCCATTGTTTCTTAATTTTACACAAAGTTAATACTTAATCTAATATCCTCAAAATTTTTTTATATTTTTTTTCGGTGTATAATAAAAAACACAACCTTCAATGGCTGAGGGTCTGAAACCAAATGAACGATACCAATCCCGAAGACGATACAAATCTTCTACATTCCCTTGATTTTTGAAATTGCATGGAATAGCTTTTATTCTAATGCCGGATTCATCAGCGATATCTAAAATAGTATTTATCAACTTCGTTCCAATTCCCTTACATTCTTGACCATCTTTAACCTCAATCCAATAAAGTTCAACACAATTTGTAGTTGAAGGAATAAACTGTAATCTATAACAATCTGTTTCCCAGTCTAAAGTTGGGACCTTGAACTTTTTTTCTTTATACTGACCCTTACCTCTGACCTTCATCACAGTAACCGATTTACTTCTATAAATTGATGCATGAGGTTCAAAACCTAATTCGTCTGCTAATTTGTGACCGAATAGGTTTAATACACTTAAATTTCTTTTGGAAGCTTCAGAAATCGGTAACTCTTGATAATTGTTCGTTGTTTGGGTGGTAGTCATTGTTGTTGTTTTAATTGTGAGGAGCTAAGATAAGGAAATTATTTAGATTCGATTTCCAAAATATTTGGAAACCATTTTTTCCATTCTTCGCTCGTAATTGAAATTCCTCTATCCCGACTTACAATCCTTCCTCTTCCACTTTCTAATTCTTCTTTAGTAATTAAACCCATGTTATAGTTATCTTCGTCAGCAATATAAGTAATAATCTCATTCACAACATAATACCCCATTGCGATATCAATAACTCTGATTTCTTGAACATCATTTTTGAAAATGGTCATACCAGGTTTAACATTTTGTTGAACCCATTTAATTTGTTTTTTGTTTAACTTTCTCATAGTGTTGTTATTTGAATTGCTAAGATAAGGATTATTCAGGTAACCATTCATTCATTTCTTCATTTATTTTCATACTTTCTTCCATATCCATATCCAAATACCAATGTGGGTAGTAACCCCGAGTGCAACCATTGAGTATTTGTGAAGAGATAAGATTTAGTAAACCCGCAGCTTCTGTTGCTGTTTTCGGTTCTTCTGTGATGATAATTTTCATTTTGTTTGTTTTTATTGATAAAGTGCTAAGTTAAAATAATTGGTTGGTTCATCAAAAAGTTTTTTCATCATCGTTTCAGCACCTATGATTATTCCATTCCAATGTTGAGTATTCCAATCTTTTTCCTCCTGTGAGTAATCACCTTCGTTGTGTTCTCTGATTGCCAGAAGGGCATCCATTTTGATATCCTGAAAAACACGCATAATTTTTTGTTTTTCCATAGTTGTATAGTTTTAATTGTGAGGAGCTAAGATAGGACTATTTGGATTCTCCGCCAAATATTTTTCATATTCTTTTTCTATCCATTGACGGAATTGATATTCCTCGTCCTCAAGATCAATGTCAAATACATTGAGTTCCATTTCTTCGTATAGTCGTTTTGTGTTGCTCATATTATTTCTTTTCACGATTTGATTTAATGTAATTCTCAAGCTTTGTAAATCTGTCTATTACATCTTTGGTTGGACCATACATTGCGAAATCCACCATGACATCTGTTGCCAATGCGATCTCAAATAAGGTAGGACAAATATTACAGTCCTGAAACCACTTCTGAACAAGGTGTGATTGATTTTGGAAAATGATTACTTCGTCTTTTGATTTTTGTTTGTTTGACATATCTTTGATTTTAGATTACAAAGATAGGGGTATAGGTTGGTATATCCAAATAAAAGCATAAAAAAACAGGAACTTTTTTTAGGAGTCCCTGCCTTTTCTATGGATAGCTTATTAGAATCAGGTCAAACCTGATATCCATAAATATAAGATATTACTTGATAGTTTCAAGAAAAAAATCAAAATTTAACAAAACTTCTTTTTAGAACATTACTGGTTCAATCAATAAGTCATCATCTTCTGATAGAACAATTGTTGTATTCGGAGACACAACCTTTGTTGAACAAGCAGCATAAGCTGTCCTATAATCTTTACCAGCGGCTTTCTCTTTTGCAATACATTCACCAAGAGCACTATCCTTTGGTATATCACCAAACTCTTCCAACTTAGCCCACCATTTATAGTAATTGTTAAACGATGTAAGACAGAATATTGACCTCTCTTTCATGTTGGGATATTGCTCCCTCATTTTGGAATTACGAGAACAACGGGTCAGATACATACCTCTCGTTTCATTTTTACGAGGTTTGATAACAAAGAGCTGTTTTTCCTCAGCGAAATCTCTGCTCATATTGGTCTTATCCCAAGATGATTTACAAACAGCATATCTTTGTGATTGATCAGGAAAAGCATCTTTTTCCTCACTCATACATCTACCTATAAATGTTTTTTCGTCTTCTGAAGCTAATGGTTTGATCGGCATATTATAAACCTTTTCCGTATTTTAATTCCTTATTTTCTTTGTATAGTTCATCTATCTTGGTCTCAAGTTGTTGAATCTTGATATTCAATGCTTCAATCTCAACTTTAAGATTTTCAATGATCTGTTGATAGATCCCCATACTAACCTCCAAATTCTTGAGTATAGCGTTATCAGTATCTGCATTGACCTTTCGTCTCCCCACGAACCAAGCAGCCACACCTGTAATAGCATTTGATAATATTAAAATTAATTCGTTATTCATTATTAAAATCCACAACACATATATGTTGGGTCGGCATAGATCGGTAATCCATTAGGTATCTGATCATATGTTCCTCTTCTACCACCATTTGTTAAGTGCACACCACTAAAATAATTTTTACCCAAGTGAGGAAATAATCCGTCACTTGAATTGTAGTTATACACCAAAGGATAGTTTCCTGAATTGTATATCAATTCGTCAATCATTCTCTGCTCAAAGAATTGAGCTCTATCATCAGCACGAGTATACATCCATTCCATCTCCTTCATTGAAACAGTATTTGGAGAGGCAGATACAATGCCGTTGTTCTTGATTCTCATGAAGATAGAGGGAAGCGCCTCTCGGTATCCGTGCCATATGAGCATTGGTTGACAAAAATACTGTAAGAAATTGTTATTAATGTTGGTAAGTGTTCCTCCTGATACTTCGTCTAGTAATTGTCTATAATATTTTCCACCAATGATATATTCTAATTTGGTCTGCTGAATTACACTTATGAAAGGTAAGAGAACACTACTAGTTACATTGGGATCAATGTCTGTAAAGTTTTTGAGTTTCTGCTCAGAAACCAAAAGGATATTTTGAGGCACAAGTGCTTGAGACATAATTAGTTGGGTTGGTTATTTATAGTTTCATCTTTATTGACATCAACACCTTCAACCTTGTTTACATTAACAGTTTCAATTGGTGCTGCGTCGGGGAGTGATACCATCTCGAATTGTTTCACCTCAAGTTTTGTAGATTCACCATCACGAAGAGTTAATAGGCGCTCAAATACACCAAGTATTTCAGTTTGTAAAGGTTTGATTACCAAGTGGTTGAAGTGATCTTGTGCCTCAAGATGATCTCTTGATGATAAAGCACCAGGAGTTTGAATTCCCAAGAGTTCCGCAGAGGATATCTGATGCGAGGTCAAGATCGCTTGTTGAACCGATGCTGACATCTCAATCCACATTTTGTCTGAACCATTGGTTTGGATCTGAGTAATTTCAGGGGCTTCTTCTTTGGAGTTTGAAAAGGTCAGCATGAGTTTCGAAGGTGAGTTACTTCCTGCATACTTCTGAGTAAGAGTTTTATAAATGTCTTCCCTCTGTTCTGGATCAGGAATTCCAGAGTTGATAGCCACAAACAGAGATGGCTGAAGATTATTCAAAATTCCGTTATACCACCAGTTGTATATTTCCAGTTCTGTTGAAATTGCAGTAGCTGCTCCCCAATAGCTGGGTGTTGCATAGTATTGATTACCAACGCTATGTGTAGTATAATAGAAAATCTGGCTTGGCTCATCTCTATTTATATCAAATGCTGGCAATCTTCTTGGAACGAATGGTTCTTTCTTGGGATATAACCAATCAGCAGAATAATAATAATCATTAATTCTATCGTGCATATCTGATTTACCTGCTCTCAATTTTGAAAGATCCATATAATACATATCAAATCCGGCATCACGATCTTTACGCCAAACACAATTGATTGAAAATGAACCATATAAAATGAAGTCAAGACATGCTTTCTGCCACAAATCGTAAAGGCTTTCACCTGTTGAGTTTACCATTAATAGACGAGATGCATCTCCGTCAACAATATTTAATTCTTCCCCACGCACTCCAAACCACTTACTCATGACACATGCACGATGGGTGGGACTTGAATTGTATAATCTAATTAATTCTTGAGGTGCTTGGTTGGTAGGACCATAATAGACCCATGGCGTTCTAGTATTGACAATAAGATTTTCCTCAATGATCGGAACTCTAGCTTGTCCACCAAATTCAAAAACTTCCAATTTGGAATCTTTATTTTCACTCATACTTATAAATATAGTTTTTTTCTGATTTAATCACCTGAGATCATATTTGTCCCACAAATATAGACATCATCAGGTAATTGTATAATCTCAGATATTTGTTGCGGTGTCAAACAATCTTTTAATTGTTCTGTATCAATTTTTACAACCGTCCCCCAAAATATAGTAGAACCACTATTTGTATCGAGAGAACAATATGCGAGAACTCCGTTCTGCCATGTAAGAGATAATCCATCTTTTGTCGGTAATCCCAAACAATTATTTATTCTTTCAATTAAATTTAGTGCTTCTCGTGTTTGGTCCTCAGAGTATTTTATAAAACCTTTCATGTTAATATTTTAAATTCCATTTGGTTTTCAAGTAGTTTAATAGATTCGTTGTTTCTGTCGAAGTGAGTTCTCTCGTGAAGAAATACATTTCACCGATTTCACCTGAATATAAACTGCCATCAGTTGGGTCATTTAATAAATATAATGTTGATGAAGGTGGGTTATTCTGTGCTGCAGTTCCATAATTTGATCCCGCAACTATGGATTCAGTAGTTCCACTACCATTGAATGAAGAATAAGAAATTTGTGTTCCACCCGATGTTGATGTATATTCAATAAAAGTTTGTCCCGATGTTGGTCGATTTGATAAAGAACAATCTATTCTGAAAAATGCTCCACCACCGAAAAACGCTTTTCTAACAGATGTAGTGGTTTGTCTCATGTAATCTGCGAAAACTGAACCACTTCCATCGTCATATTTAAAAGCAGCGTTATTACCAAGATTGGTAGAAACGACAACTCTTGTCCAATTCGTAGATCCTGTTGTATTTACAATCGATGTCAAATAATCGTTCGATATTGTTACGGCAGAAAGTCCTGATCCAGAAAATTGTGTTGTTGCACCAATTAATGGTTGTAGGGACACGGTTGTTTGTGTGAACGCAGTTAAACTTCCGTATGAACCCTTATTGACAATTTTTTCCAAATTAGTTGTTCCACTTCTAAATGTCATTGTGGAAGTATCAGAGAAATCAACCCATATTTGTGGATTTAGAGAACTCGGATTGAATGGGGTTGGACTCGGGGTAGGTGTTGGTGTCGTTGTGTTTGTCAAGGTTGGTGTTTGTGTGGTAGTTGGAGACACACTCGGAGTATTGGTCTGAGTTGGTGTCATTGATGGTGTTGATGTATTTGTTTGAGTTGGAGTATTTGATGGTGTTACTGTTGGCGTGGCACTAGAAGTTGGGGTGTTAGTTGGCGTTCCTGTTGGTGTCTTTGTTGGAGTAACACTTGGGGTAGGCGTAGGAGTCCCTGTTTTCGTAGGGGTATTTGTCTGAGTATTGGTAGGTGTTTGTGTCGGAGTTCCCGTATTGGTTGCTGTTACACTCGGAGTTGGTGTTGTCGTAGGTGTGGTTGTCGGTGTAACGAAAGGAGTTTGAGTTTGTGTTGCTGTAACTGATGGAGTTGGTGATGGAGGATTCAATTCATCAGGAGCAAAGAGATAATTTGAATTGTCCTCATTTGACGATACAAACTCAATGTAATAATCATTTGTGGTCTCTGCTGAAGTTGCAATGACTTGAGCAATACCATTTTCAACCACATTATAGGCTAAAGAAGGATCTAAATTCGGTGGGTTCTGAGCAATCTGTTCGCTCACAGTATAGATATACTGACCCTCATATGGGAAAGCAATCTCACCTACACCTTGACCTTCTGTAAACACAAATTCATCATACCTATTTTGATACGATGATGTATTGGGTAATATGAAAGTTACCCTTTGTTTTGTGAAAATGTGTGTAAAAGAAAATAACCATTCAGGATTTGGTAGTTCAGCATTTTGTGATACTGTAACCACCAATGTATTCTGCTGGTTTGTTTTAATTATTAACATGTCAGATTAATATAACACGAGGAGATCTATGTCTCCCCGTGTTAGTATTTTGAGAGATTATTGAACAGTGATACCTTGAACAATTGAACTCAAATCTCCTGACAACTGATTTGCTGGATATGGTTCAAGAGCACCGAAAGTTAGGTTATAACCATTAGCGTCGCCTAAGGCTAAACCACTAACGATTGTTCCCGCTGTGATAAAGCTTCCGTAGCTCTGCCCCATAAAGAATGAATCCCCGTTGTTATCTTCAAACACTAAAGCTAATCTTTGAGATTGTGCCAATGTTTTAACGATATTTCTCTTCGCTTGTTCCATTTTATTGAAATAAGCAACCAATTCATCACTATAAAAAACTGTTCCTGCTTCAAGTGATGCATTGATCGTTGAAGTGTAAGAACTAGTTGTTCTGATTAATTGAAATTCGTAAAAAATGCCCGAACCTGAAATTGCTGTGATTGTTCCCGCAGTTGAACCTGTTGTGGTTTCTGTGATTGAAGTGATATTATCCCAATCCGTGATATAAAGAGTCTTAATACCTCCGACATTGTCACGACAATCAAGGACGATCCCATTTGTTAAATTACAAGCCATTGTATATCAATTTATTATTTGTAAGTTTATTTTTATAATGGAGAGGATTTTACTCCTCCCCATATTTTGTTTTTTTTCTGACAAAATTACAGACCGTTAGTCACAAAAAACTCAGGAAATGAGATAGCGGTTCCCAACTTCCATGCCGACATCATCCTAACTTCTTGAAAATCAATGCTCCACCAGGCCCTGAAAGAATCTTCATCTGACATTAAGTCAGTTCCAACAATAAAATATTGTTGAGGACCAGCTGCGATCAAATCAGAATTATAGAGACCTGGAACACCTACAACTTTGATATTAGTTTGTGGATGAAAAACCTCATAAACTTGTCCAAGTGTCGGTTCGCTGAAGTGAAAATTATTGACCTGTCTAATCGATCTGAGATAACATTTAAACTGAGCTTGTGACATGAAAATTACTATGTCCTCACGACCATAGATATTTCTATCCAAAGCTTCAATTATATTATCAATTTGTTGAAGAACATTCTCAGCTTTATTTTGAATTGAAGATCCTGTGACTGAACAAAGTGCTGTAGCACCAGTCAATTTAACAACACCAGCTGTGTTATCCAAAAGCTCAATGAAACCTGAAAAAGCAGAAGTTGCAGATGATGCATTCCACAATAAATCCTCATTGTATCTTTTGATTTGTTTAGTTTGAAGATCTGTGATAGCAGCTTCAAATGGTGCATTTTCGTTATACGACCCGCTGTTCAAATATTGTCCAAGCCAGAGAGAATTTAGCTCCTCCAAGCACAAACTTTGATTCACCTTTAGTGCCTGAACTGTGACTGGAACTGTAGTAAATGTCACATTTCCTGCGTCATTGAATCCACATGTAGTTCCCGTTTGAACAGATAATGTCTCAGAAAGAAGATTCACATTTTGTGTTCCCTTGATGTTAGGAATCACATTACAATACTTCATAGTAACAGGAGACAATACTGCCTCTGATATAATATCAGATGATAATTGATCTACATAGGCAGAAAGTCCACCCAAATCGTAGTCAAATTTTTGTCTTACTAATGTTTTTTTCATTTTAGTATAGATTTTATTTTATTTTTTTAATTATGAGAAAGTGCTTCTCTAAGCCTCTTGAATTGTTCAAATCGTGAACCAACTTCAGTAGCTTTTTCAATTATGGTCTTTTGGTTATAAACCTTTTGACCTGCTGGTTCCTTTGAGAACTTTTGGAATTTTGATTCTAACTCAGATTGTTTGTTTGAGATAGCATCAATCTTAACCTCAATTTTCTTGAGAGCCAATGCGAAAATTTCTGCGATTTCTTCTTCAGACATCTTTTCCTCAACATTTTCTCTTTGTGTGATTACTCCGTCTTTGGTCATAATTCTGATTTTATTCTCGTTTCCACTTTCGTCTTTTAAAACAACTTGATGTTCCCCATCAGAAGCTGGTGTTTTTTCACCATCCTCACCTAGAACTTCAACCTTTTCACCTACATCAAATGTTGGTGATTCAAGTTTTGCACCTTGAGCAGATTTAGCAATGGTGAATTTACCACCTTGTGCCTCTCTGTCCTTTTCAGATTGTATTCCTTCAATAGCACCACCAACAACTGAAATGGATTTACCATCAGCAGTTTCGTAGACACCATCTGTCATAGCTGTAAGAGTTCCATCATAAGATACTTTTTTGACATAAAGACCCACAGCAGGTGAATCTCCGCCAACTCTCATCATTGAACCATCTTTCAACTTAACATCTCCAAACTTTTCAGAAGCTGACATGTCTTCGTCTGCAATTGATTCTTCTTCTTTCTTATCTTCCATTTTCTTATCGGGTGTTTCGCCCATTTTAATTTTGGAGATCTTTCCATCAGAAACTTCAATCTCAGCACCATCGTCAAGCTTATGAACTCCATCGGGAGCAGGAATCATTCCTTCTTCTGTAGCAACATAAATTGGTGATCCGAGTTCCAACTCTCCCTCAATCTCAACTGCCATACCTTGTTCAGTTTTTGCTGTATAAAACTTTTGTGGAGTTAGATTCAGAATCCTCATTATCTTGTCTATTGCTTGCTTACTAGTCATCGTTAACAGATTTAAGTATTTCTTTTATTTGGTTTATTTGTTTATCCTCTTTGGAGAATATTGATTTCTCTGCGAATAAACCTTCCACAGAAAAACCAGTTAGTGCTTTGGACTTTACTAAGTTCCAAATTTTATCGTCTTCTATTTTCATTGCTACATACCATGTTCCAGATGGAAGTTCAAATCCATATTTGTTTGACTTATCATACACAGGATCTTCACTTACCCAACTTTCTGTTATGTAAACTTTGTCTGAACCAAGCTTGATACCATTATGTTCAATTGATGTCTCATCCGTTCTCTTTTGTTTCAAGAACCTGTCAGCCATCTTTTTTATTGATTTCTTAGAGAAGAAAACATAATACAGGTTTCCAAGAGCATCATAACGATGGATCATCCTATTTGGCACCATAGCAGCTCCAATTAGGATTTTCTTTTCTTCGTCATATGCGAAGGTCATCTTTTCTTTGGCTAGTTGTCCGAGCTTTCTTTCAGCCCAAACCAAACCTGCTTCACCACCCCAAGCATCATACATAAGTTTGCCACAACCATCTTCATAACTTTTTGAACTATCTAAATCAACCTTGTGTCTTGATAGATATGAATACATGCGTTTCAAAGTATCCACTGAAATATTTTCACCCTTAGCTAATTGACTAGCTCTTTGTTTTCCAACATCAGTTCCACAAGATCCCCAACCATTTTCATCAGCATATTTCACAGCTCTCGCAGCTGCTTTTTTGACTCCTTCGGGATAATCAGAAATTGATTCTGCGAAATCATCCTCAGTCATTTTGATTGGAACACAATTCGGTGTCCCATCATCTTTCAGACCGATCATTTCATACCCTTCCCAACAAGGATCATCATCTGACATCTTCTCTGCCTTTGGATGACCTTTAGGTAAAAGATCAAAATCGGTGTTATAATTCTTGTTTTCAGGTCTACCATTTTTTAATAAATAAAGAAATGCATTAACACGAGCATATGCCCATTGTTCCGCTGATTTTACTGTTGGTGAATGTGAAACATTATATGCACCAAGTCCTCTTTGGAATACTGACTTTAATGCTCCAAGAGTTGCTCTTCCGTTTTTGGTATTACTATCTTTTTCATTAAAATCGTCAACCTTTTTTTGTAGAGTTTTTTCTTGTTCAGCAGAAACTTTAGCACCTCTTTTACCCGATGCATCTCCTTTTGCTGTTCCTTCCCCTTTTGGTTCAGGATTTGGTGTGTCACTCTTTGGTGCTTTATCACTTTTTCTAATACCACCTCTTGGTCCTATTTCAGCAAATTCTCTATTGACCTCAGGAACGAAATCTATACCTGTTCTTGGTGTTCCTGGTTTCCATGATGTAGGACCAGGATTAACTTTTGTATTGTCATTTCTTGTGTCAGGACCTATTACTACATCACTTGAATCAAGTCCCTGTTGAGATGATCCTTTGTTAACAATCTTACCTTGTTTTTTATAGATTAATCTAACCCACGCATGACGACAGTTAAATGAACCTCTCCATAAAAAAATATTGTATGAACCGAAATCAGGATTGGATAATCTCTCAATATCTTCAATTCTATACACTCTATTTTTGGCTAACATATCAGCACAGAATTGTCTGTTTTTGTCATCACGAGGTCCAAAATACTTATAACGAACTCTTATACCATCTGTATCAAGTTGGGAGTCAGCATTTGGATCTGAGAACTTTTGTTGTTGCATTTTGTATACCATTGTCGGAGTAATCTTTTCAACTTTAACAATTTCCCAACCATCATTGATTAAATCAGAATATGATTCACCAAGTTCATCTAATTCAGGATGATGATTACAGAAATCACCTTCAACAATTGTATAAGGATTTATCTCCTCACTTCCATCATCTTTTTGTGAATTGAAAGCCATCCAAGGCTCATCATGAGCAGGTCGTGAAACTAGAGATATAGTTTCAATACCAGCGTCTTCAAATTCGTCATCAATGAATAATTCAACGATCTTTGTAGTATTCATTATCTATAAGTATTTGATTGTGTCAAATTTACCATTTTATATTAAAGATCTTTGTCTAATAACTCTATCAAATTGTTGTTGATTTGATATTTCTGTTGCTGTGACATAAGTTCTGATTGGTCTCTCACTTAATTTTTCAGCTATAACATCTCCGAATGTGTCTCTACCTTCTCTCATATTATTGTTTGACATACTGCCAATTGTTTGAGTTGATAATTGTGGAAGCATCCCATATGAATTTATTTGTTCAAGCAATCCACCAAACATCTTTGTGGATCTAGCATTTACAACGAACTCCCCATTTGACAATTGTGCTGGTATTGAATCCGATTGTGATCCACCATAGCCACTAACTAATCCTCCCTGAGATCTTTTAACTGCATTTACTTGTATTGGTGGTGGAGGGGGACTTGGAGCAGTAGCACCACCAGTTCCCCCCGAATCAGTTGGAACTTGAACTGCCAAAATCTTTTTAACATTTGCAATACCTGCAGCGACTGCGGCTGCAGCTGCGATGGCACCAAGAACAGGACCAACAACAGGAATACCCGCTAAAGATCTATAGGCAGCTACGGCAGATGAATAAGTATCAATTGTCGTTTTAGCAATTGCGAAAGCTTTACCAGCCTTTGTGTCTTCCCCAACAATCTTAGATAAATTCCCAAATGCATCTCCAATAGCTGATACTGTATCCTGTTTAGTTTTTCTTTCTAAAAGATCAAGTTCTCTACGAGATTTTGAAATCTTTATTGAACGAGCCAAATATTCTTGATCGTTTATTGCACCCTTTTCTTTGAGAGCATCAATATCAGCTTGATATTGTGTCTGAGCTGCTCTTTGTCCGTCAAAATATTCCTTATCAAATCTTCTAAACTCATCATATTGTGAGTTCAATTTATCAACCTGATTTTGATATGATAAATCCAAAGTTGATAATAGAGCATCTTGATATTGTTTTATCAATTGTGCTCTTTCTTGTTCTCCAAGATTTAAATTTTTTGTGAGTTCTTGTTGGAGTTCAGCATATATTCTTAGTTGTTCTTGATAGTTTCCTCTATTAGCTTCAAGTTCAAGTTGTAATCTCGTGATTATATCCTTGTTGATTGCTTCTTGTGCTAACTTGGAATATTTTTCTCTAAGTGCCGCTTTCTCTGCCTCAGATAATTCTTCATTTTGTAATTCAATTGCTAGTTTTTGATCGTAAAAACTTTGTAATGTTTTCAGATCAGTATCCCTCTTATCTATTTCAAGTTGTGCTAATGCGTCAAGTTCTTTGAGTTTTCTATCATTTCTTTTCTTCTCATCAGCATTTATAGCATCTTCTAATTTCTTTGCATATTCCTGACGAGCTAACTCTTTCTGATTTTCATTATTACCTAACTCTTTTAGTTCAAGTGCTAATCTTTCATCAAGTAATTTTTTTAATACATCTTTTCTTGTAGTAGCACTATCAATTTCAAGTTTGATCGCGGCATCAAGTTCATTTTGTTGATTTTTTTCTCTTTCTTTTTTCTGTTCCAATTGGAAATCCAACTGATTCTGTGCAAAATCCCTTCTGAGTTTGATTATCTCATCTGTATAATTTTGTTCAGCACCTTTGAGTTTTTTGTTAGCCGCTTCTAATACAGCGATCCTTTTGTTGAGGAAATTTTGTTCTATTCTGAATATTTCCTCAGCGGTCTTACCAGCAATTTTCGCCCTTGTGATTTGAGCCTTTGTTTCTGCCTCAATTGTATTGATACTTTGTTGAGTAGATTTCCTTACGGCTTCTTGTGCTTTTTGTAGTTTTTCATTTGCTGCGGCTTGAGCATCAGCAGCACTTGTCGCATCGTCTGAAGCACTTACCCATTCATAAACTTTAGCAATCAATTCACTCAAACCAACAATTAACAAACCGATACCTGTTGATATCAACACAGCTTTGAAAACCCTGATCGCAGTTGCTGCGGCACCTGCAGCGACCCCAACCGCTCTAAGTGTTCCTGCATATACAGTATTACCGAGTGCTGCTTGCTCTGCCGCTGCCGCCTGTAACCTCGTTTCTGTTGCTAATAGTTTTGTAACAACAGTTCCTGTCTTTTTTGTGGTTGTATTTTTAACTTCCGAAGCTGTATTAGTGTTAATTGCCGCAGTGTTTGTATTTTCTGCTGCGGTATTTGCGGCTAAAGCTCCTGTATTTTGTGTTTCTGCAGCTGTTTGACCTTCAGTAGCAATGGTTGCTTTCTGTGTTTCTTTTGTTGTTTGTTTTTGAGTGACACCAAGTTCTGTAAGTTGTGTATTAACTTTTTCCTGTTCATCCGCTAAATTAACAATATTATCAAGATTAGCAATATATTGATCATTCAATTTTTCCCACTCCTCAGTTTGTTCTTTGGTTAGTGTAACACTTTGTTTACCAGCCATGATTTGATCACCGAAGGCTGTAAATTGTTTTTCTGATAAATCCAACTGATTTAATCCAACATCAATATTATCTTCAATGGTTTGTTTTTGTTTGAGTAATTGTTCAGTTTGTTTTTGAATTGCGTCAGTTTGTTGTGTGGTTGCTACAACATTACCTAAAGCGGCAGCCTCACTAAGATTTATACCATCAGCTGCTTGTTTTGCTGATTGTGCTAAACTAGTATTACCTTCTCCGAGTTCTTTAGCTGCTTTATTTACACCTGTAAGATTATCAAAGACACCAGCTAAATCGTTGATTAGTCCTTTGAATTGATTACCAATATCCTTTAAAGAGAAGCTTGAAAATGTCTTTAATAAACCAATTGAATTATCAAGTTGATTGGACACATCACCAATTGGACCTGGTATTAAAGATAAGGTATTGAAGAACTCACCACTCTTTGTATTTACACGAGCTAATGAATCCTGAGTATCATTAACTTTATTTCTGAGAATTTCAAATTCCCTTGTTCCTTCGGGTAATTTCTGTAATTCTTGTTTGAATATTCTGACTTGTTGTGTGAGCGTGAGTGTCCTATCCGTCGCAATGTTTACATCATTGGAGTTTAAATCAAAAACTAATTGTATTTTTTTAGCTGCCATTGTCCATTATTGTTTTCAACATTTTAGCCACCTCAGGTTCTACAACTAATGATGGTAAATAATCCTTTAATTGATCCATGTATTTAACAATGGAATTTTCAATCAGATCATTCTCTTCTATCTGCTGTTCTTCTAGAAATATTCTAATTTTCATAGGCTCATTTTAACAAGGTAACGAATAACAACTACTTACAGGTCCACAATCTATTACAATGCTTGTAGCACCAAATGAATCTAAAGTTTGATTCAGAACTTGATATCTCCATCCATCACTATTAAAACGATACCATTTAGTTAATTGTAATTGAACACCTGTCTGAACTTTTATTATATTAAATGAAACACAAGAATTATTATATCTTCTAACATTAAAATATTTTAAAGGTGGTGTAACAGACGGGGTTATACTTACAGTTTGTGTTGGTGTATTAGTAGGAGTTACAGTTGGTGTTTTTGTAACTGATGGTGTTATTGAAATAGTAGGAGTGTTACTAGCAGTTATACTTGGTGTTGGTGTTTTAGTTGCTGTAATTGATGGTGTTGGTGTAACTGTTGGTGTTTTTGTAAGTGTAGGTGTTGGTGTGAAAGTTGGTTTTATAGAACCAATGTTCCATTTTGTATTAAGATAATTGTAAACATTGTTTGCTTCACCAGCATATACTAACCTATTAAACATGATAATTTCCCCAATATAACCATTAACATTGTCAGGCTGTGTATACTGATTACCGATTGATAATGGATACCCAATTGAACCAGGATAACCTGCAAATGGATAATGTTTGTCAGGATCATCTGATAAACCTATACCGACTTGATTGATTTCAAATATTACATTTACAGATGATGTTGTTGCATTCATATATGTTTTCCAAACCATTGGATAACTACAACCCCATTGAGTATAAGGACCTAACCAAGCTTGTTCATTGCTTGGGGTATTACCTGGTCTAATGATTTGCATCAAAACTTTCTTGTTTGGATTATTAGGTTGGGCTGAACCAGCATTCCAGAATTTTTGTTTACCATTGTTTGGATCTGCTTGTTTACCTCCATTATCCACTGAAATTGGTATACATTGCTGTGTATTTTCATCCAATACAATTGCGATAAATGATGTCCAAACAGTCCCATACATATTAACATTTGATTGGATTCTTGAAGTGGAGATCGTCATTGCTGACATTGAATTATAGAAAAAACAAGTGCCTGAATTTACATAAGGTAATTCATTATAGTCGGTATTAGAAAAATATGTAATTGGTTTTCCATATGCTTTATTCTCAATACGAGTGAGAATATTATTAACCACTGTCATATTTGATGCATCATCAAAATCTAACCAAATGTCAGGATAAAATGGTGTCAAATCTGTAGCACTTGGTGTGACTGATATGGTAGGGCTAACAGTTGGAGTATAAGTGGGTGTTGGTGTTGGTGTAGCGAAACAATCAACTAACGATGGTAATACTGAAGTAAAAGTCCAATCAGGATATGTCGTAGATGTGCAACCTGTTGATGTATATTCAAAATTTGTTTTTAAATATACATATTCAATAAATTCCTGTCCTCTTGGTAAAATGATTGTTTCATAATCCAATCCGTTGCTGACAATTATTGTTATTTGTGGATGATCTCCCGCATAAGATCCACCAGCAACACTGAAAGTAAGTTTTCCATAAACATCATTGTATATCAAGCCATCATTCGGACATTCAAAATCTGCATACTCATAAGTTAGTCCTGAGTAATAACAAATAAATTGTGCTGTTGGAGTTGGTGTTGGCGTGACGGGTAGACAAGATCCACTAACACTCAAATTATTAAGATTGATAATTGGTTTGTCATCAGACATACAAACTGATTGACCCAAAGTCAAATAATAAAACGCAACTGTTCCTGAGCAGGTTGTTCCTGAAATATATTTAGTTGTTCCTACTGGTCCGTTATGTATGTATGTTGTGCAACTCATATTAAACTTGTCTTGATAATGATGTATTAAATGTTTGAACAGCGGTATAAAGAGATGACATTTCTGCTGCTGTTAGTCCATTACCTATGTGTGCGAAGGCATAGACATTCTGATAATTCTGTATAGCTGTTCCGTTACTATTCATTGCTCCAAGATAAATAGTTTGTCCTATCGTTGATTGTGTTGATGTGGCAGCTGAGTTGACAAGTGATCCGTTTCTATAAAGTGCTCCACTTGTTGTTCCGGTTGTTGAGATACCATACCAACCTTGTGGTTGTGGTGAATTAGCAGTTGATGTTCCTGCAGTATTCACACCATAGAACTCTTTAGGTGTTCCGTCCTGACCGATAACAAAGTATCTTGGTGTTGAACTAGCCGCTCCGATATAGTTTCTACCTGATCCTGTAATAACAAGGTTATTTAACATATAAACTGACATACTCATATCACCAAGAGAATTGGCACTCACAGCGAAGTTTGTATTACCATAAGTGTTAGATCCACCAGTTGAACTAGCCCCTGATGTTGAGAATGTCCATCCTGTTCCTGCCCATGTCATTGTATTTCCTGTTCCAATAGCGTTGATTGAACAAGATCCTGATGTTGCACCAAGCATTGGATACATAACATCAAGTTTGGAATATACACCATCATTTTTGAGAGTAATAAATAAGGTATTCGTAGCTGCTGATATTGTGCTGTTTAATGTTCCACCACTTTGTAAGATACGACCCAAATAGCTTGCTGCGTCTGCATCATAATTTATTGGTGTTGTGCTTGGAGTAGGTGTAAATGTTGGAGTTGGCGTTGGAGTGGCGGATCTCGTTGGTGTGATACTTGGAGTATTTGTTGGTGAGGTTGTTGGTGTTGGAGTAACACAAGTTGTTGAACATAATGCTCCTTGAACAATTGTCCCATTACCTGATACTGTTCCTTCTCTAGCACCACCTGAACCACATGAAATAGAATATGTGTCTCCAGCATTTACAAATGCGTCAAGTAATATACCATCACAATCAAGCCAAGAAAGGATACCTGATGTAGTTGCTGTGTAAGTATAACCATAACAATTTATACAAGGGGTTGATGTTGGTGTGGGTGTATTAGTTAGGGTAGGAGTTGGTGTTGGAGTAGGTATAATTAAATTACATTCTGTGCAATCAGTATATCCTGATGTCATTTCATAAGAAACACTTTGAACATAAGTAGAAGTTATTGCACTTACGCAGACAAATGATTCTGTGCTGAGATTTGTAATTCTATAAACGAGTCCTGTTATGTCTAATGTTGAACCTGTTGATCTGAATACATATTCGGTAGAACCAGAACATTCTATTCCTTGATAATAATAATAAACCTGTGATTGACTTTGTTGTGTCAAATTCATTTGTGTTCTACCTGTGCAGCTACAATCCTTAAAAACACTTACCCCTGAGAATGTATAGGCGGATGAAATATAATAATGTTGATAGTCATAACCATCAACATATGGACCAACATTAACTTGATGACATCCGAGTGAGTTTAGATTATCATCATACAATTCAACATAATTACCACCATAAGCGTATAAGTGATAGTTTAAATCAGAGTTTGAATATTTTGTATCTCCCGATGAACAAGGTATAAGAGTATATCCTAATTTTCTATGACCTTCGTATTCTCTTGTCAACTTGATTAGTTCAATATCACAAATGTTTGGTTCAAGCATATTGAAATTTGTGATTTTGTTAATTCTAAAATAGGTGTTGTTGATTAGAATTTTCTCGTTCCATCTCAGACGCTGAACATCTTGTGGTAGTAGATATATCTTACAAGAATAAATCTTATTTTCATCACTAGTTAAATCGTCAACATAAGGCTTATAATATATGTCATATAGATCTTCTGCTAAGAATTGAAAGTTTCTCTGTGTTACATTTGATTGATCTTCACCACGATAATTTATGTAATGACTGAAACCAGAATAATTAAATGGGTAAGTTGTAAACCTGTTTAAGTTTTGAAATCTATCCATCTGTTGAGATTCAATAAAATAGGTTTGATATTTGGTTGGCTGTGTTACAGTTCCGCATATTGTTCCTGTATTTGTAATAGTTACAATTGGATAGGGGAAACATACAAGAGCAGCTCTAACTGATGATGGATCAAGACAACCAGGTATTGTGTTAGATCCGACAGTTGGATAATATACTTGTTGTATACCGAAACAATCATTATAATATATCGGACAAGTGGTGTTGGTGTTAAATGTAACACCACTTTTACAAGTAGAAGATCCAGTTGTTGTTCCTGTTCCACCGATATATCCGTAGTTATCGTTTGGTAATGTTAATCCTCTAAATATAATTTTTGGTAGAATCTTAAAGGGCTTGAATGTCTGTAATGTAGTTCCTGATGCATCTTGTGTTTGGACTTTTGACATTGATGATACCGTAATGTATGGGGTAAATACATTACCAATTGTGATATCAATTGGTGAGGAGAATATGAAATCAAATTTGGTTGTGTCATTTTTATATGGTAAACCCAAATTAAATTGATCAGATCCAAATACCCTATTGGCTTGTTTGAAGAAATCATCATTAGCATAGTCCTGATCTTTTTTAAACTCAAACTCAAGTGTTCCATTTACGAGTGCTGATGTTGGGATAAGGTTTTGTGGCTGTGAATAATCTACTTTGTTTGTCCAATCTAATACCACTCCTTTACCGATATAATCCACAATCGGTTCAACCATCAATTTTTGTGGAGCGTCAGGATTTGGAACAACAACAAAATTGAACATCTTATTAATTGATGTTATAAAATCTATTTGTTTGTAATCGTTTGTTGGAAATTCCTCAGCATAATCTATAGTTGAACCCGTAGGGATAAATCTTGGGGGGTTAATAATTTGTTGTGTATATCCTGATATAACAGAATACTCACCTAAAAAATAAAATCCAAATGTTGATGTTCCCGTTATTATTAGAGATCTGTCTATTGATACAGTTGATGCTTGTTCATCACAAAATGTGTTTGAATATATTACTTCCGTAGTTATTCCATCATAAAAATATAATACCGCATATGGGAACTGAAACAATCCATAATCACAGGCTTGTGTGGGAGCAACTGTAAATGTGAACCTGAATTGATATGTTTCAACATATTCTTCAGGTATCGTTATTCCGGTTGTTGTCCCTGTGAATCCAAGATCATTACAAGTAATTGCACTTATGGGATTGACCCAACTCGGTGTCATTATTGATGGCGTTAATATGTCATTGGTAAATGAATAACAAGCAGGTAAAGCATTTTTTGGATATATGGTTTCATCTAAAAATTTTTGTGGAACATAGAATTTTTTAAAATATGATGTATTCATGAAATCAGATTCTAATTCATAACCCGCCTCATTGAATATTTCTTCATATAATGTTTTTACTTGTATTGTTGGCTTAAAATAATAGTTATTGAGTGGTGTTCCCGAAAAATCAAAATATGGGTTTACAGGTGTATAACTTATACCTGATGTGGTTGCTGAAAATGGTGAGAATTGAACTAATGGAGTTGTATCGGAATTAACAAATTCTTGGTTATTAAATGCATAATATTCATAACCTATGTTGTATAATCCCCAAAATGTTTTCCCATTCTGATATGAATAATTTGTTGCTCCTGTTATTGCGAACAGATCAGGATCTATTTGTGATTCAAAAATTACAGCGTCAGTATATGGATGTGATAAACCTGATAGATTCAGTTCATAAAGAAACTTATCTCCGATATTAGCCATCAAATCCCCAATCTGATTGTAAAATGTAACAGAATAAATGATCTCTCCTTTATTTATTGAAACACCATTGAGACGAATATGACCCTGCATGATTTCATAACCATCCCACATTAGAACAGCATCAAATTTGTCATTAGGATCAAATGTTAGTGGAACGGAATTTACATCATAAAAGAAATTGAATACTTCGTTATTTTTTTTGGTGCCAGGTATACTGAAACTTTGTGAATAATTTGAGTTCTTCTTTGTAATATCTTGTAATTCCGCAAAAGATAAATTTACATTGACTGGTTCATCTTGATAGAGATCAAGATAAACATCACTTCCCGATATTGTTGTTCTTATTTGTAACATATTAGATTGGGAGCGAGTAGTTCCTATATGGTGTCATTTTAAGGTCTATGGTATATTGAAATATTCTCTGATATTTTTGTTGGAATACTTCCACTTCCTTATTCTGCACCACACACGGAATAAGATATGGATATATGAAATCCTGACCATCTTGAGGAAGCCAGTTGTCTTCAATAATATAAACATAAGGGGACATTAATAATTCCTCAATTACTCTCGCATCATTTTGTGTTACAAAGTTTGAATCAACAGTCAATAACTCATCTACAGAACCCCAAAATACTGTCTCACTTGAATCATATGATTGTCTGTTCCACCATAATGTATTCAGAGATTTTTGTTGTGAATATGTTTTCTTATTAACACCATATCTCTTCTGTGATTTTTTGGTGAAGGTATATGTATCCCATATACCATTTCTATTCATAAATAAAAATGATATTGGATCATTGAAACATTCATCGCCAACCATTTTGTATTGAACAATCTCTGATGATCCGTATTCATCATAGTCAATTCCTAATACATCGTTTGTTAGATATATTGCGACATCTGAGTTTGTTCTGAGGACTGGATTTGGTTTAAATATACCATAGGCTATTCTTTGTTGCATATAACCATATGGTGCTGTTGTTTGTGGGTTTGTTCTTGATGTATAATCTACAGGAGCATTTTGTATCGCGTCGTAATTATACTGACCATTACCTTGTATCTTTTGACAATAAACAATTGATTTGATGGTGTTTGTATTATCATAAAGTGGATTACCCGCATACATAAATCCTACTATGATCGGACACTTGTAATAATGCGTTCTAAATCTTGTATTATAGACATTAGATCCAAGTATTGTCATTGGTATCGTTTCATCACCATATGTTGACATGAATAGTGCTCTTGTTGTCCCTGTGCTTGCGGACCAGTAATAAACACTTGTGTCAAGATAGTTATATTGACCACTCAGATTGTTCCCCGAATAATAATATTTCTCTGACATTTGTTTGTTCTGTTGAACGCCAGGCCAGATCATTACACCATATGGTTGTGTCTCTGCTGAGAGTGGTGATATTGTTCCACCTGTATAAGATGTATACGCTGAGAAATTAGTTGGGACTATGGTTGTTGTAGTTTCACCAGAGGTGTATTGAACCCCAAATAAACAACGATATTCATTGATCTGATAGATATTAGTAAATCCTTCATAACCTCCATTAAACCCGTTAGAAAACGATATGGTGGAGGTTCTATCATTTACTACTGTTGCTTGTGATGTTGATAGTTCAATAGATGTTGTATCGGAATTAGCTACTCTAACCAAATAAGGATTGGTCTGAGCTGAAGTTGTAGCTGATGTTGGGATAGCTCCAAGATTTCTTGGATTCTTATCTACGAGATTTGTAATTATAGTTTCTAAATTGAAAATACAATTACCTAATTCATTTGATGGGACAAGTATTCTTCCAACTTTACCATAATCTTGAGTTGAACCACTATCATTCCTATATGGATTTTTATAGATATCTACAACCAATCTTATATCTGTATAAGCAGAATAACTATTGAGAGCCACATTATAGGTATGATCAGCATGTGCTGGTGTCATAGCGAGTGGCATTTGTTTTATCGTTAAATTGAAGCTCATTCTAATTCTATTGTTTCAATGGACTTTTGTATTTCTCTGTCTAAAAATTGATTCACATCTTCTTCAACAGCATTTATTAAAGCTTGATATTCCGCTCTCACACTCTGTGGTAGATTTTTGGGAAAGTCATTGAGAACATTCCCAAAATCACCAAGTGCTTTATCATAAATATTAGCAGAACGGATACCATAGCGAAAAATATTCTTTTGGATTGCAAAAGCTAAACTCATTGAAGCTTGAGCCGGTGTTTGTCTAAGTCCCCTTTTCTTAACCCATTCCTGTAAGTCAGGATAAGGTATTGGATGTTTATTATTTTTCTTTCTTGAAGCATTTATTGCGTATGCGATCCCTTTTTGTTGTTGTTCAGCTGAGAGTTTTAATCCCCTGATTTTTATCCAATTCAACAAATTTACAATTGGAACTTTCCTTTTACCAGCTATTCTTCCTTCATTTACTGATTGGAAATAATCTTGATAGGTTATTACAAGTTCAGATGGTTGTCCTTGATCACCAGGAACAACAGTAGCGGTCAGTGAATTATAAAGTTGACCAGATGAATACTTATCACCTCTACCTTTTATTTCAGGATTACCATAAGGGTATATCTTTTCCTTTATCTTTTTCTTCATCAACTGAACAAAAAGAGTTCCAAATCTTTGTAATTCTCTATCGGTTAGTTCCCACATTATTAGTAGTTATTTACATGTAATAGAAACCCTGTTAAACCACCCGGAATCGATGAAGATAAAGATTGAGCTGATGAAATTGTAGAGTATGAAAAAGATGAGTCAAATGTAGAAGCACCTGAAAAAACAAGCCTACTACCTGTAAATCTACAAATACCATTATATGCAGTAGTCCCGATAAGTGGAGCGAAACCGAATGTAGATGATTCAAATAACCCCGTGCCAAGGATCGTTGTAACTTGTGAATTAAATCTTACTGTTGGTTGCACTCCCGCATTACTATATTTCAACATTGCAAAATATAAACCTGACCCTGTTCCCGAAAAACTAATATTACCACCACTAAAAGGTATTGTATGTTCTGCTGCGGAGGTTAATCCTGATAGTGTTTGGACTGAACCCACTCTTTGGTGAGGAAATAATCCAAACTCACCACTTTGTGGAGTGTAAAAAGCTATTTCCACCACATCAGATGTTGATGTGATTGTTCCTACACGATAGGTCATAGCTGAATATGAATAGATGCCCGTGTCGTAAAATGGGTATGTAAATAATATATTTTGAACTCCTGATGCTTGTTGAACACCTATACTACTTGAATAACCATTTCCAGTGTATCTTGGTTTTAGATTTTGATAAGAGTAAAAATTATTAATGTTTAATCTATTTGTTGAAACCCTAATTGGAGTTTCATTTCCGAGACCATCTTGAACTGATTGTAGGTTTGATGTTATACCTGTTGAACTATCAGCTAATTTGAGTAAGCCTTGGTATGTTGATTGTATGGTTTGTCCACTAAGAGTTGCCATGTATTATTTTTTTTAATTTAATTTATATTGTATTCCATAATCCTGTTTCATTATTCCAATTTACATTAGTTGTATTCCAAACCGCTATCACAACACCCGATGATGGAGTTGGTGTGGGAGTTTTAGTGTTTGTTGGTGTTATAGTTGGAGTAGGCGTTAATGATCCTGTATTAGTAGGAGTATTTGTATTGGTAGGTGTTTGTGTATTTGTAACACTAGGAGTTGGAGTATTTGTGCTAGTAGGTGTTTGTGTATTTGTAACACTAGGAGTTGGAGTATTTGTGTTGGTAGGTGTATTGCTCGGTGTGGATGTGATTGTTGTTGTCGGTGTTATACTTGGCGTTAATGAAGGTGTGTTTGTTGGTGTTAATGTAGCTGTTGGTGTTAACCAAGAATTAAATGCTGCAGCACATCTATCAAGAGAGTTAGCAACAGATACAATGATATTAGCTGTCCAACCAGCGGTGAGATCAGAATACTGCTCAATGAACGGACTACAGATAACAGGATTTTGTAAATAATATTTTGCATTAAAATTGCCAAGAGAATCTGTGACTGACAATCTGAACTGTGAAATTATATCATCCATCATTTGATTGGTGTCGGATAACACATCAATTTGATTTGATAAATCTCTTGTTATGATATCCATCACTATGAGTGTGAAGGAATATTCCATAAATCCGAATTTCTGTTGAACATCACCAGGTATAACATATAGTAGGGGGAAAATTGGAGAGTTATAATGTTCGTTATCCACCTTATCTCTCATCTCGGTCCAATACGATAGATCCTCTTCTTGACCGAATCCAAACGAATTTATCTGCTTATGATATTCAGATAGAACTCTAAAATCATCGTGGAAAGTTTTGAAGTTGATTGTATCATGAATAATTGGTGTCCCGCTCCAAGTATTAAATGCTGCTGCACATCTATTGAGAGGTGTCATTGTTTTGATTTTCATGAGACCAGTCCAACCATTTGTTAGATCCACCTCTTTTTCTGTGAATGGAACACATGTTACTTCATCATCAAGGTAATATAAATTGTTATAGAGCCCCTCGGCTTGTGTTACAGATAATCTAAATTGAGATATAACATCTTGTAACATTTGTAATGTATCAGAGAGAGTATCCACTTGATTGCTAAGATCTCTTTCACTTATATCCATTACTATGGTATTAAAATCCCATGTCTTATATTTGAGGTCATTCGTTACTTGAGAAGGAACAACATATAATAATGGAAATATGGGTGGTTGAAAATGCGGATTATCTTGTTGATCCCTTTTTGTGGTCCAATAACTTATTCCATCAATATTACCTAAACCAAAAGAATTAATTTGTTTGTGATAAGTTGACATTGATTCAAAATCGTCTGCTATCTTCTTGAAGTTTATATTAACTTGTGGAACTGCGGATGCTGATATTGATGGTGTTACACTTGGGGTGGGAGTATTGGATGGTGTGACTGATATTGTCGGAGTTACTGTTGGAGTTGTTGTCGGTGTGGGAGTAGATGTATTTGTTGGGGTTATTGTTGGTGTGTTTGTTGGTGTTGGTGTGACCGGTGAGACAAAATACTTTTGATTGAAATAATCAAAGTTGTCAGTCATTTCTG
>Ga0194115_10001231_pt1 | contig 33308 bp, 38 predicted proteins | sample TA2MahsurfametaG_3_FD_148656 | JGI IMG/M metagenome (GOLD analysis project Ga0194115, IMG submission 148656) | Freshwater microbial communities from Lake Tanganyika, Tanzania - TA2015002 Mahale S4 surface | ecosystem: Environmental > Aquatic > Freshwater > Lake | place: Tanzania: Lake... | reverse complement strand
GTGTTGGAACGAGGAGGATAGTGGTCGTACCAGCAAACGTATGCATACCTTGGATCGTCTCAAGCATGTAATTCCCGTCGAAGATTGGACCACGGATGCACGCCCACTCATGTTCCTGGACCTTAAATTAGGCAACATCTGCAATCTCAAATGCCGTATCTGCGGGTCATGGTCAAGTTCTACCTTTGCCACAGAAGAGATTTCACACATGCCAGACCCGGCTTTCCGTAAAAGCAGTTTTCACTACCAGATGCTGAAAAAAGGTGCTTGGCCCAAAGAGAATCGTGTGTTCTGGGACCAGATCGAGTCGATGCTGGAACAGATACGATATATCGAATTCACTGGTGGTGAGCCCTTTATGATCCAAGAACACTTTGATATGTTACAAGGTATCGTGGATCGTGGCATCGCTCATCAGGTTGAGATACATTACAATACCAACGGAACACAGTGGCCCAAGCATGCCGAGGCCATATGGAAACACTTCCGCACAGTTGAGATAGCGTTCAGCATTGACGATCTGGATCAACGATTTGAGTATCAGCGTACCAATGCTGTATGGTCAGACGTGTTGCAAAATCTAGATCAATTCAGAGACTTGCGTTCAAGAAACCCAAACATACAACTGCAAGTATGTTCTACAGTGAATATTTTTAATGTGTGGGATCTAGAACGTGTGAGCAGATGGATCGATCAACAAGGGTTTGATTTTGTTTACTGGAACATGTTACACGAGGCTAGATATTTCAGTATCTCCAGCTTGCCAGAATCGGCCAAGCACAAGGCCAAGCAGGTGTTAGATCGTGCTCAAGTGCGTGATTTCCACCGCCGTGAGTTTGATCGTATGAGTGATTTCATGATGGCCGGTGAGAGCCTATCTGCAGATTTGATCATCCAACAAATCCGGAGATTGGATCAGCGACGTGGACAAGACCTTAGATTTGTGATTCCAGAATTGGCAGAAAGTTTGGGTTATGAAGGCCCCTGACACACTGTGCATGGCACCATGGACCCACACTTATCTTTCGCCACAGACCGAACGTCGTATGTGTTGTGCCAGCCGAGAGCCTGCACAGAATTTCCAGCAGTATATAGATACTGCCGCGGGCACGGGTCGTTACATTCCTATCACGCTAGAGGAACACTGGAATTCGGAACACATGCGGTCGGTTCGTCGACGTATGATGGCCGGGGAAGTCCTGCCAGAATGTGATGTCTGCAATAGTAAACTTCTCAATACTGATGTCTATAGGAGCTATTTTAACAGTTTGTTTGGACACAAATACGATGAAGCCATGAGTCTGACAAGGGTCGATGGCTACACAGATATGAAACCAGTGAGTTGGGATTACAGATTTTCAAATCTCTGCAATTTTAAATGTAGGACCTGCGGGGACATGTTGAGTAGTTCATGGGAAAGCGAACAGCGACAGCACGATATGATTGACTGGGCGAATCCTAAAAATGGATGGATGCGACCAGATGTGCGAAAGGAAATATCTCATTTTCAAGATACGCAAGTTGAATCTGAATTCAGTCAGGCCGTGGAAGAACATCGAGTCGAAGAAATTTATTGGGTCGGCGGCGAGCCGTTGATGTACGAACAGCATTGGCGGTACATGAAAAGGATAGTAGAATTAGGTGACGGACCAAAGTTGTATGCCCGATATAACACTAACCTGTCAAGAGTGGAATATAAAGGCATCAACCTTTACAAAGATATCCTTAAACACATACGAGACTGGCAGATATGTGCCAGTCTCGACGGGACCGGTCCTGTCGGGGAGTATATCAGAACCGGACTCGATTACGAGCAGTGGAAATTGAATTTTGCTCAAGGACTAGAGATCGCCCGACACCCCAGACAGATGCGGATCGATTTTACACTCACTCTGCCTGGGCTATTCGAGATCAAGAAAATACAAGCACTCGCAGAAGAGTTTGATGTAGACATACTGGCCAAGGTGGTATTCAGCTTCACACCAGACATCGTGATGAGTCCATTGGCTCTACCTCGACAGTTACTAGACAAAACAGTGGACAGTCTAGTAACAGATCTACCTTCGGGTGCCCTTAGAGATGTGCTAACACAACTGAAGCAGAGACCAACCTTCCAGGAACAATGGCCAGATCAATGGCAAAATGGCATAGTAAAAGGAAAAGAACGAGTAAAAAAAATAGAACTTATAAGGAAAGACAAGTTCACTTTTGATGACATACTAGCAAACGACAAGGAAATATATGAGTGGTGGCAAAATATTAGATAAGGTTTTTATTGATTTACGCAATAAATCTTCTGGCGACATATTACCTGTTGTCATTGACATCTATGACAGTTCATTGAGCAGAAAATGGCTGGCGTCTCTCAATGAGATTTTGACACGTAATTTTCATCTTGAAAAAAATTATTGTTTTTTTGGGTTTGCCGATCACGAGCGTAACGGAAGATACATCTTGGATCAGGTCAATAAAAGTATCCAATCTATAAATCGAGCCAATCTAGGATATCACATAGACGATTTTTTTTCAATGGAAAACACCATGACCGACGATCCTGTAGATGACAGAGTATCCGGTCGTAATATCATACACGATAAATTGAATTGGTTGCATCGTTATTTTGAGGATTTGCAAGGAGTGAGTGGCCAAATCAGCGGATTCTATGAAAAAGCAGATTCTACCACTCGGTGGCATATAAGACAACTCAATCTGCTGTGCCATGAATTTGAATCCTGGGCTCTGAGCTATCGAAAGCAGATAGAAGCCCCGGAGTGGCAGCGACCCAGTCAACTGATGTGTTGGTTAAACGCACCAAGATTTTTCTTGGACGAGCAAGATTATGAACTGTTCGGTATCGATACCATAAATCGTCCGCTGGGGGGAGTGTTTGTTGGTGTAAATAAAGCAGTTGGTAAACATCACTGGGAAGTATTCAATGACGAAGGTAGAGACAGTCGTATCAATGAACTCACTACCACTTCATTGCGTAGCCAAACCGAAGCGGCCGGAGATTTTGATATAGAATGGGCCAACAATCCCGGAGACTACGAATGGCAAAAAATCAAACTCAGAGAATTCCGAGAGTGGTTGACGATCAACGGTTTCGACCCTGAGGATAAAAGTCTGACAATCGGCCATCCTCAGATTGGACAGGTAGACTTACTCGAGACTTTTGGAACCAAAGATTACAAAATTATTTGGCAAGAGATAGTCAAACACTTGGATGTTTACCGCGTAAGGACCAGTGATAGCCAATCTCAATATGATTATTGCTGGAGCGATCCAGACTATGCCCAGCAACAGATCCGTGTGATCGAAAGGAACGAACGATGAAATGGTTGAAAAGATTGATCAGCAAGATCAGCCTAGAAATACGCTATCGTAAAAAATTACGAGAACTACGCAAAAGAGATCCGTTTATCTATAAATGAAACATATCTTAGGAATCAGTGCCGGGTTTCACGATGCGGCCGTTACAGTGGTCAGAGACGACGGCGAGATCGTGTTCGCTGGACATTCAGAACGATACAGCCGGATCAAGAACGACCCTACCTTACATCCAGATCTCTTGAAAGAATGCTGTGACTATGAGTTTGACACAGTGGCATTCTATGAGCGTCCTTGGATGCACAACTATCAGCAATGGCGTTCGGGACAGCAGGCCTATGGACCATGGACCGCCCAGCAGGCCATACGCCAGCATCTTGGCACCTGGTATCAGCACCCGGCACGTCGTGAAGTGAGTTATCGACATCATCTCAGCCATGCGGCCGCGGGATTCCAGACGTCGCCGTTCCAGGAAGCCGCAGTAGTGGTCATTGATGCCATAGGAGAGATGGATACCATATCGATCTGGCATGCACACTATGATGATCATGGACAGGCTCAATATCGGTTGCGTTGGCGGCAAGGATATCCGCATTCCATCGGGTTGTTTTATTCGGCGATAACCAAAGCGGTGGGATTGAAACCCATGGAGGAAGAATATATCACCATGGGCATGGCCGCCTACGGCACCGATCTTGGTGCTGCCTGGATGAAAGAACAGTTTGTGGATGATGTAGAATCTGCACGATTCAAAAAAAATCTGCATATTGGGTTTGATGAGTACGAATTGAGTTTTACTCATAATGAAGATGTTGCCGCGGCTGCTCAGAGACTCACAGAAGAAATGATCATGGCAGTGATGCGTCGTGCTCGTGAGTTGGTCTCAAGCGACAATCTTGTGTACATGGGTGGCGTGGCATTGAATTGTGTAGCAAATTCGAGACTAGGACAGATATATGACAAAATATGGATCATGCCCAACCCGGGCGACGCGGGTTCCAGCCTTGGAGCCGCCGCACTGGCTTACGGCCAACGGCTTCATTGGCGTACCGCTTTTCTTGGCCACGATATCCCTGGTGATTATCCTGTGCGTCCTATTCTTGATTGTCTCATTACCGATCGTATTGTTGGCGTGGCTAGTGGCCGGGCCGAGTGGGGGCCGCGTGCCCTCGGAAATCGAAGCCTTCTTGCAGACCCTAGAGGGCCGGAAATCAAGGACCAAGTAAATGAAATCAAACGTAGACAAAAGTTCCGACCGTTTGCCCCGGTCATTCTGGAAGAGTGTGCTCAAGATTATTTTGATATGCCCCGTGGTTTTGAGTCCAATCCTTATATGCAATCTGTGGCTGTATGTCATGAGCCTGACCGCTATCCTGCCATTGTGCATCGAGATCAAACTAGCCGAGTACAGACCGTACCGCGAGACGGATCAGGAATACGAAGACTACTGGAGGAGTGGTTTGTTTTGACCGGGTGTCCTATGTTGCTGAACACCAGTCTCAACATACGTGGCGAACCCATGGTCAACGATCGGTCAGATGCCGATCGATTTGAACAACAGTATGGGGTAACTGTCTGCAGTTAGAGATAGGTTTCTAACCCGCCACGGCGTCGGATGTCTTGAGTGACACAGGATATGCCACCATCGAAAAAATATCTATGTCGCAGATCGCAGATGATCGGGGTGATGCCGTGTCGTTCGCAGTAGCGGAACACTGATTCGTTGTAGGCAGAAAAAACAACATTGTGCTCATCCAGCACCAAACAGTTCACATCAAACACAGTTTCTTGAACGAATCCAGTCCATTTGGTTAGATAAGTGTCAACGAAATTGCGAAACTCGGGCGTGGGGTCTTGCCCTTGCACATACCATCTACCATTGAAATTTTCATACTTGAACTTGCCAACATCCAGACAGGCATTGATGCTGGCATCCATGACCCGGAATACTTCCCATCCGGGAAAATCTTCTCGATAGTTTAGATCAGCATCGTGCAGACTGGATATGATCACGCCGGGCTTGAGTATGGCAAACACCGAGTCACCGTGCCCGTGCGTGACAGCACGACGCACACGATATCTTGAATCTAACACATTGTCTCTGATCCAGTGCATGTGTTCGGTAGTGAGCCATTCGGAATTGTCAAAAAACACATCTGTGCCCACTCTTACTATGCAACTGGCCTGTGCTCCGTTGAGTTGGTGACCTTCTACAAATCCCTTTGCATGTGGATCGATCACTGATCCGGGGCAGTCTGATTCGAGAGAATCACAGATACCATCCAGTTCGGAAACGTGCAACAATCTTAGCAGTCGATTGCCAAATGTGATCTGCCAATCTCTGGGATTCAATGGTGGCAATGGTATGTCGTTGCCTTGGTCTTTCCAATTTTGTACCCAATTGATGTCTGGCAGAGTGGGTCTGTGGACCGTGGCACCATAGTCCTTGAGTGTCTGGGATAGAGAATCCAGATCTTCGTTGGTTTCGTCTAGGATCCTAGACAACTGGGATCTTACTGCATGATCTTTGATGTCAGCAAAATACTCTGGGGTATACACCCTCCCTACTATGACTTCTTCGAGCGGTTGCCAACTAGTGTGGCTATTGATTCTGTTCATTTAGCAAGAGATTTTATGAGAGTATTTAATTGTGCAGGTCCGCGAGTAGAAAACAAATTTCTATTGTGTTGTACATCTGCCTGGCACAGACGGGCCAGATCGGCTGCACCTTGGTGCTGTATCTGCATGATGGTGCGACGCATGGCGTTCCATCGTTCGGTGTTGTCTTCTATTTCATCGTAGGAATTGTCGATGATCTGATCAAACACACGATAGCCATCTGCACGTAACTGTGCTAGGCTGCCGGCTGGTCCCACGATCACGAAAGGATGGCCGTACTTGATCGCTTTAAAGGTCTTCTCAGTGAGGAAGGTGCCTTGGCTTTGATCGGCATCAAAGTGTGTTTCTAGCACTATGCTCCAGTGTGTGGCAAAAAACAGATTGGTGTTCACACGACTGTGATCGTTGTGTGCGATGTCGTCAGATCCATCTACATAAACAGGACCTTTTTCTATAAATGCGTGCAAGTCATGTCTTAGGTCCGGGATAGAATCAATCTCGATAGGATTATCGTCAAAGTTTTCCCCAGTGGTCATTTCGGTATTGTAACTCCAGAGACTGTGATCCAGCACCCCGTTGCGTACCAGATCAGTCATGACCGTGGCTCTCCACCATTTATGGGTACGGTTAAGTGCTAGAAATTCATAGGTAGGAAAGGTACTGACAGGATTGGCCTGCTGATACCTATTGCGATATCGGAAAAAACACTCATGGTCCTGGAAATAGATACAGCCCGGAATATGTTTGGCCGCGGCATTGGCCGATACAAAGATATAACTGTGTTTTGGAATCTCATAGTCACTGCACAGTTGATCCAGCCGATCTTTGATGCGTTGTGGATTATCTCCTTCGTGATAGTAAAACAAGATCTTCACTGTACCTTGATGTATGAGTTTCATGGTATCACGCGGAACCATGGATAGATAATCGCAGGAAAAATCAAACCAACCAAAGGCTATAGGATACCATGCCGGTCCGGTCACTGAGTCCACGGGCACAGTGACACAAGGAAACCCCCATTGTGCCAGATAAAGGTGCAGTCTCAGGGGAACTGTGCGAGGCCAGTGATGATCAAAGGTCTGCCACGCCGGAGTTCCAGGCTCGGCCTGCAGGGCAGCTAGATTTGGGTAACCAGATCGATCTGATGCCAGTCGATCGTAACAGAAAGTCAATGCCATGAATCAATCAGTCCTGTGAGTTCGGTCCATAGCAGATCCTGGAAACCGCCGTAGAACCATTTTTTATTGTGACGCACTATGTCTGTGGCATGGTGCTGTGCATCTCGGAGTTCGGCCACAGTCCACTGATTAACCTGTGCCGCTATGTCTGCTATGGCTGCGATCCTGCTGTCGTCGTCAAGATCGTCATAGCCTTCATTCCATAGATCACCAAACGTGCGGAAGCCGTAAGACCTGAGGTATCTGAGACTGCCGCGAGGTGCCACCAGCAGGAATGGTTGCTCAAGCACGATGGGTTTGAATGTTTTTTCAGTTAGATGTATGCGTGTGCTGTCGTACACAGTTTCTGTCACGATGTGGCAAAAACTTTCAGTGGCCTGGTCCCAGAAATTGATGCAGTGACTATCATTGGCATGGTTGTGTTCCTGATCAATGACCAAGGGCAGGCAGAGATTCTCTGGCAATGTTATATTATGTTGGTGACAAAGGTCAGCCACGGCAAGATTCTCATAGGGGCAGACCGCAGGAAAACTGATATGATTGTCGGCAATCGCATCACGTTCAGCCAAGGCAGATAACACACGCAGACGATGGCTGCGGCGACCACCGATGATGTTGTTAGGGCAGAACAGTCTTTTTCTGATAGTTCTGTTCTGCCAGTCTTGGGCCAAGAAAGAGTGATCATATCCACGATACCAGTCCAACGCGGCCCAGCCGTGGAAGAAGTAGTAGCCGGATCTCAGTCCATAAGTATTGCACGCCCAGGCCAGGTCCTGGCTCTCCAGTTCGCTGGTCACGATGATTCGATCCTGTGCATCCTTGTATCTCGGGATATATTGATCCATGAATGTAGAGACTCGATCTTGGTAGGCTGGTTCTTGATCCCAAAACACTATCCTTAGATCAGCATCCAGAATCAGCGGACCATTACACATGTCTTGGAAATCAGTGCTACCAAAAGGATAGAACCAGTGACAGGCCGCCCGGCGAGATAGTCGTTGCACCGCTTTGACAAATACGTTATAATAAAGTTCATCGATACGAATCATGTTTGATATATTTTATCTAGACCAACCAACTGGACTGTTTGAGCACGAACGACGGGCCGATTCCGTTGAACATGCCAGGAGCCTGGCACGCACTAGATACTTATGGATAGCATCGGGCTATAACGATTATTCCAAGTTTGACTGGACTTGGGAACCTGCACCCTGGCAGGCACAACAGGCACATGTGTGGCCCAGCCAACATCAGGCCAATGGTGGGACCTGGTTGGTGCCCAAATCAGGCTATGAAGACGTCAATCGCGAGCATGATGTGATCCCTCGTACACAGACTCCGCCACGCCTGCACATCAAACACTGTGCTCACAGTGCAGATGCAGGAACAACGACCACTAGATTCATCTCTGACTACTTGGGCACGCTACGGCGTGCTCTGAGCAAGGTAGACTGGGACCATTGCTGGGTGACCACGGATGTGTGCGATTACACAGATTTCGATTGGACCTGGCATCCCAGCGAATGGCAGCAGGACATGTTGCATGTGTTCCCTAGCAACGAACAGAAATTTGGCGACACGTTTTATGTGCATGTTCCCACATTCATGGTCAAGACACAGCAGTTGGCTCTGCTTGAGTGGTTCGATACCCTGCACTTTGTCGAGGGTCGAGCAGTACGTCGACCTGACCCTCCCGTGGTGATCTATCAAACAGATTCTGTGGTACCGGCGGTATGGAATCACGATTTTGTTGAACCCGTGGTAGAATTCGCACGCTATGAAAAAACAGATTTAAAACCCACGGTAAACCTCTGGAGACAGGAGGTGCGTGCCGTGACTCCGTTGCGTGTCGGCAGTGAATCAGTGTTAGTGCCCCGTGATGCCAAGAACTCTATCAAGACGCAGTTGTATGATTACCCGGTGATCGATAAAAACAGCAACAACCTTGTCTCGGGACTACCACTGGACATCGTGTTCATATCCAACGGCGAACACGGTGCCGAACATCATTTTGAATATCTGGTCTGGGCCGTGCAACAGCACTACTACAATCCAGAGAACCGCATACATCGTGTGGACGGAGTGAAAGGTCGAGTGGCCTGCTACCAGGCAGCGGCTAGTGCCAGTACCACTGACTGGTTCTTTACAGTGTTTGCCAAACTACAGGTCAACGAAGATTTCGACTGGACCTGGCAACCCGACAGATTGCAGGAGGCCAAGCACTATATCTTCCATGCTTATAATCCTGTGAATCATCTCACCTATGGGCACCAGGCTATGATCGCATACAACCGTCGCTTGGTACTAGAGAACACTGGACAGGGACTGGACTTTACCTTGGATCAACCACACGAAGTGGTGCCCATAGTATCAGGTACCGCATACTATGACAACGATCCCTGGACCTGTTGGCGTACTGCATTCCGTGAAGCAATCAAACTACGCCACAGTCTGCCGGATGTGGAAAGCGAATATCGTCTGGAGCAATGGTTATCCTGCGGCGATGGCCCCAACGGGCACTGGAGCACCAAAGGTGCCAGCGATGCCATGGAATACTACGATCGAGTCGGTGGAGATTTTGATGAACTACGGAAGAGTTACGAGTGGGCATGGTTGGCATCATACGCCATGATGCTACGTCCTCAACTCTTTACACAATCCAAGACCTGATCCGCCACGTATTCCACTTGTAGATCAGTGAGTTCTGGATAGATAGGCAGACTCAACACACGACGGCACAGGGCCGATGCACGGCTCAATATGTCCGGACCAGGCCATTGACGATACACATCAATCTCAGGCAAGGGCTGAGAATAGTGTACCTTGGTTTCTATGCCTCTCAGAGCGAGGTTGCGTTGTAGTGTATCTCGTCCATCTGTGTCTATAACAAATTTGTGGAAAGAATGCTCGTGTACATTGTCTCGATCAATGAGACATCTCACACCTGACCCACGCAATTTTTCCGTCCAATATCCGGCCACATCTGCTCGCCTTTTTTGCCATTGATCGATGTAGCGACTCTTGACCAAGAGACCGGCACACTCTATCTCGCTCATGCGAGAATTAGTGCCCACGTCGTGATGTGTGGGTTTACCATTGTTACGCCATGCCTGGGCCCAACGATAGAGATCAGCATCGTTTGTGACCACAGCTCCGCCGTTGCCGTAGGCTGGAAGATTTTTCATCGGATCGAAACTGATGGCCGCTGCCTGTCCAATCCTGGTACTATCGCAGGCCAACCAATGCTGTGCGGCGTCTTCGATGACCAGGCGATCCTGTAGTATGAGATGACGCCAGATCTTGGTATCTCCTATGTGAGTGATACCGGCTCCATATAAGCCCACTAGCACCAAGGCATGATATTCTCGGTCCGGGATAGACTTCATGTCAAGCAGTCCGTATGCATCTACATCAACGAAATGCACATCCCATCCGGTGCGTATAAAGGCGTTGGCAGTGGCCATGTAAGTCACTGCTGGAATCACGGCCACGGGTGATCTATCTTCTGGCACCCACCGATGGGCATAGTACGCGGCTATGATCTCCAAGGCCTGTGTGCCAGAATGGCAGGTCACAGCATATTTCACATGATTGCGTCTGGCCAACCAGTTTTCAAATTCAGCAGTAAAATTGCCATCCATGTAGGTACCAGATCTAAGCACCTCATCAGTGGCTGACAGTATCTCATCACGCAAGTTGTGATACTGTTTTTTCAGTCCAGTGAATGGTATTGTCAGACCGTTCATTGTTCGAGTCGTTTTCGCCAATACGTTGATTGGCTGAGCCAATCATAGTAGCGGCGGAATCCTTCTTCGATGTCTATCTTGGGATCGTAACCAAAATCTCTGCGGGCACGTTCGATGTTGAGTGCACCACGACTAGGGAAGTCCGCATCTTTATCACGCACTTCTACTGTTCCCCGGCCCACGATCTTCACGGCAAGATTGGCCGCATCCAAGAGACTCCACGAATGGCTCTTGGTTATGTTATAGGTCTGATTTTTCACAGTCGGGCTTACTGCGGCCGCCACGATGCCATCTGCGGCATCCTCTACATAGGTGAAATCTAAAGTCTCAGAGGCACCATTGACTTTGAGGACGCCACCACGCATGGCCGTGAGCAGGAATTTTGATATCACGCGATCTTCTACATCCAGTTCTCCGTACACAGCACTGGGACGGATTATGACATGGTCAAAACTGCCACGGCGTGTGTAGTCACGCACCAACCATTCGCCGGCCAACTTCATGATACCATATTGTCCCTGTGGTCGGCATTCTGCATCTTCTTGCACATTGTCGGTGAAGTCTCCATAGACCATGCTGGAAGAGATGTACAGGAATTTTTTAACTGAGTGTGCCCTACTGGCTTCAAGCAGATTGAGCAGGCCTTCGCTCATGGCACGGCTTCCGGACATGGGGTTGACATTGACCACTTTCTGTCGGGGAAAACTGGCCATGTGTATCACGACATCAAACTGACCGGTCCGCATGAGCCAATCTATGCCGTCTCGATCTGCGATATCTATCCGATAGGTCTTGAGATCCATTTCTGGTATCTTGGCCCGGCGTTCAGACATGAGATAGTCTAGTTCGTCCTGCGGTATCAGTCCATATGTGGTCCGTGTGTCCGTGATGATCACGTCGTGACCTTGGTCGATCAATCTCCGTACTACGTTGTGGCCTATCAGTCCCAGGCCGCCTGTTACTAAAATTTTCATGTTATCAGTTTCCTACACTCTTCTAATTCAGGTATGTAATTTCCTAATCGGCTGTTTCTTGCACCATCCCATTGGTCATTGAGATGGAAAAATCCACGCAATCGATCCGGAACAAATTTGTAATCGGGCGACGAATACAGTTGATAGATGCTGTCAACATAACTTTTCAGCGAACGTCCACTCATGAGATATTGATTGGTCTTTTTGCATCTTTCCATGCTGTCTATTACCAGATCCACTCTGGGGTGATTCCATGGAAGTAGCAGGCCGTCGTGGCCTTCGGCTGCTTGTACTAGACAACTACTACCTGGAAATTCGTCATCATAGAATTCAAATATTTCGTGCAGTCTGGTCACATTGTAGATGCTGGGAACAGTCTGCAATCCGATCTTGTGCCCATACGATCTTAGGATGCGTGAGTTATTAACGATGGTATCAAAGTCTGATCTCCATCTGATGTAATCGTTGATTTTTTGATAGCCATCGAAACTGAAACTGAGCAGGACATCGCTGAATTTTTCTAATAGGGAGAGCAGTTTGTTGCTGAATTTCATGCCATTGGTACCAATACACAGTTCAAAATTAGTACGACCAACATCGATACACTTCTGCAAGAAATCATAAAATTCGGGCATGATAGTAGGTTCGCCACCGCCGACATAGATCCTTTCCAGTGTTTCAAACTTGATCTGATCAAAAGAAAGATCTTTGAATCGATAAGGATGTAACGGAAGTCCTAATTCAATGCGTTCTTTCTCGATGAGATGACTACGGGCATCATCGCACATGCGACACATGATGTTGCATTTGTTACTGGGGCGTATTTCATAAAATACTGGATCAGTGACCTGGTCAAAATCTTCTGGTCCAGCGAAATCCATGCGTGCGGACCATTCTAGGGTCTCAAACTGCCTTGCACTTTCTACTCCTCGATTCTCTTTTTCGTAGCAATCGTGGCAGTACAAAGGTAATTTTTTTCCTGACAGCATGCGATCTCGTAACGCTCGATAATCAGGATCCGATTTCCAATCAACAATTTCGTTGGGTACCTTGATCGGAATCTTGCTTTTGGGACAGATATTGGTTTTGTCTGTATCCGGTACTAGGGCCAAAAAAGGTTGGAAGCAAAAACTAGGATTCTCTCGGAGATAATTCCACCAGAATTCTAGATTTTGTGTGTTTGAGTTATTTTTATATGTGACATTGACACCTTTCTCGTCCAACGACTTAAACAGCCGGAAAGTCCTGAGCCAGGTTTTAAAATGCGGGTATTGTTCACGAGGCTGATCAAGGAAAATTACCTGATCGAAATAACCGGAAATTTTTTCAATCTGTCCTTCATTGAGATCTAATATAGTAGTATGATAGAATCCAGATTTAACAGGAACAAAATCAAGATCGGATATCAATCCGTGATTCACGGATTGATTCTCTTCTGCCAAGACTGTGACCATGAGATCCGTTGATTCGATCTCGGCACCAATGCAGAGTATTTTTTTGTTCATAGATTCTGTGGCTCTGTAAAAAACTGTCCTTGTAATCCTATGCGAGGCCATTGAGCGTTAGGCCCAACAACAACATCATGAATGACACCGGCATCAATGATGGCCGGACGCAACACCTCTCTCCTTTGGATTTCCTCCAGTTCGGCCCTGTCTGTGAAAGCAGCCCCTCCAAGTTGATTAATCGTGTACTTTGGTTGAGTGATCTTAGATCGATACCAGCAATTCCAAGTATCCTGGGTATTTTTTACTGGCCAACTCAGTTTGAATCGAGCCGGCGGAGTATCGATGTGCGGACCACAGCAGTTAGCATCTTGCCCTACAGTGACAGCGATCGTCTTGAGTCGTAAATCCAAAGATCTACACCATCCAACAAATTTTGGGCACGCCAAAAACAGAGATTTTAACTCAACTGGATTCCAGAACTGGACGGATGAACATAACCCAGGCCGAGATTCTATCCATGCCAGTATTTCTGCGTTTATAGCATCGTATTCAGGACAATCTAATTCTCTGTAAAATTGAGTCATGATGGAAAACGCAAGAAGTATTCTGTCAGCAACGGACCTTCGGCGATGTGGCCTCTTATGGTCACTCGATGGCCAAAGGTAGTTGGATCACTGGAAGTATAGTATTTAAGATCTTTTGCATTTTCCATGACCCATTGTCCCTGTTCGGTCTGTTGCCATCGCCATATGGGTTCTGCTACGTAGATGTCTACGTCGTCGACATCGCCCATGGTAAAGGAATGAAAAGTTATGTTCACTGCTTGATTATAGCAGATTTACAGGGTTTGGTCTACGAATTCCTGTGTCATTGGAAATATGGCAGAGATGGCTTGGGCACAGGCACGGGCCACTTCTTGGTGCTCTCGTTGCGTACCATTGGCACTCCTGAGCTCGATGAAATGCACCCATGATCTCAAGGTACCATTCATGTACAGGCGGCTCTCGATCAAGCCCTCGGGTAGCACAGCACGGGCCTGCTCTTTGGCTATGCCATTACGGATAGCCCACTCGTACTCACGCCGTGCGGCATAGATCGCTCGCTGTTGGGCTCGCTCCCATTCGATCTGTAGCATTCGATCATCCGTCTCGACTGAATTCTGTCGATTTTTTTCGTCCTGCAGTCGTGCTTCTCTACATACGAACGCGAGATCTTCAACAGGGTTAGCATATCGCTGACTGAACTCTTGGAATGAAAATGATCTATGTCTGAGGATCTGTCGGGCGATGTCTCGGGTGGTTCGTATTTCAAGACAGGCTGACACCATCTCCAAGGGTGACCAGTGCTTGTGTCGCACCAGGTATCTGATGAGCCGGTCTGACGTCTCTGTGTTGAATTGGTTGGCAGGATTGGACACACGGGCACAATACGCGATGAGTTCCTGTGCATCCGAGATGCCATGATCTCTAAATTCGTCCGTGGGTTGGCTGTAGGATACCAAGCGAACATCCATCACATGCCTTTCAAGAGTTTGTCTGTTTCGGGTTGGACGATGTTGACCACGGCTTCGAGATCCACCACCAGTTCCATGCTGAGAATGTTTTCTTCATTCTCAGCGATGTAGTTGGATACAGTCTGCTCGATGTGCTCATCATCCACCCCTTGTTTCCGCAGAGTGCGTAGATTGATGCTCTTCTGTCTACGATCTCGGGTGCGGAAGATCACTTTTTTGACGCAAGATATGGGGCAGTGTTCTTTGTCTACTTCGTTGACGATCTTTCCCCATTCTGCCATGAAGTCTTGATCAAGCAGCATCAGCGGCTTTGACCTTCTTGGGCCGACCTGCTTTGACCGCAGGTGTGGTTTGAGGTTCAGCACCGCTTAATGTTGCAGCTTCTTTCATGAGACGATCGCTTTCGGCCAATAAACTCCTGGCTTCGGCGGCCATGCGAGCCGCTTGAGACTGTAGATCTTTTGACAGCGTGACATCATCCAGGGCCTTGGCCGCGTCAGATCCGGCCACGTATGATTGGCGTGCCGGTGCACCTACTTCGCGACCGAAATCATCACGCTGTTTGACCTTGCCGGTCATGCCACGATTGCTGTCCAGTTCGGCCAGGCGTTTGACTGCATCCTCGCCCATCTTCATTTCTTTCAGTATGGCATTCATCTCTTCGAGATTGACATGGCTGGCGGCCGTGGGCGTGACCGTGATCTGCTTGGTCTGTACTTTCTTGATCATACCCTCCAAATGCAAGGTCTGCAACATGACTCGTCCATCTGGAAGCAGGCTGCGGAACAAGGCATCGCCGAGATTGTCAGCGGCCTGTCCTTCAGGAGACTCTAAGGTTCTCATGATGGCATCGTGCATGCTCACGGGCAACACGTCTGGATAGATGACCAGGCACATGTGTTCTTCGCCTGGCACTTCACGGAATACTATGGCGACCTTGCGATCGCTGTGTTTTCCAATATGTTTGATCATTTAACTTCTCCTTGGGTTTGTGATTTGACAGTTTCTGCCTCGGCCTGACGTACCACTAGATCGAGGAAGATGCTGAGTCGATCGTACACCGAGCCTATGGCCTGCATCTCCCCGGCCTGGAAGGCACCTCGACTACAGGCCAGTTCTATGCTTTTTTTGATCACGGCCAGATCTGTGATTGACAGTTGAGTTTCATTGTCCATGCTGATATTTACGCCATAAAAAAACCCTGGCCACGTAAATGACCAGGGTTTTTGACGGTTTTGGCTAAATCAGTCTGCTTCGCTGTACTCGGTCCACACACCAAACGGGGGATCGGGCTGTTTGTTGCCATGGATGATCCATACCGTGTCACAGTAGTTGGGATCGCCCCAGGAGCCAAACGGGTAGCCGTCTGTGAACACCACCAGTTTCTTGGGCTCGATGTCCTCGTCTTTCATGAACTCAAAGATGGCTTCGAAGTCGGTACCGCCACCACCCTGGATATCATAGTCTTCGATGTCCTCTAGATTGTCGGAATCGTAGACCTGCGGATTGTAACAACGGGTATCAAACGTGAATACATGGATCTTGTATGAATCAAACGACTCCATGATGCCACGGATCTCACTCAGGAAGTCGCGGGCCTGTTTGTCCGAGATCGAACCCGACGTATCGATGGCCACAGCGATATCGATTGCGTCAGTGGTCTTCATGCCTGGCATTACGGCATCCACGTGCCAGCCTTTGCGACTGCTACGGAGCCAGGTGTAATCGCTCTTGATGGTCGACTCTAACTGCATGCGGAGCAGTTCACGCCAGTTCATCTTGGGTTCGGTGAGTTGCTGGATCAAGCGTTTCACGCCCATGGGCAAGTTTCCGGCATCGCAGGTCTGTGCGGCACTGAGCATGGCTTCCTTGATCTCGTCCTTGATCTTGTCACGCTCTTCCTGGCTCAACTTGGGTCGCCCTTTGCCTTCTTTTCCATCTTTGCCGGAACCGTCGCTTTCTCCCTCGTTGCCGTCCAGGTGCTCGTCGATCACACGATCCAGCAGATCATCGATGGAGATCTTTTCTGCGTTCTCATACAGTTCGTCGTAGATTTCTTCTGATGATTTGCCTTCGTATTTCTGATCATATAAGCAAGGCACCGAAGTGATGAATTCGCCCACGCGGTGCTTCTTCAGATCACCGTTGACGCAGAAGTCGTTAGCGATGTTCCATAACTGAGGATCACGCTCACCGCGACGTCCGAAGTGGTCGTACACACAATGGAGCACTTCGTGCCCAAACAAGAATTCGATCTCCTTGGGCTTGAGCATCTTGATGAAGCGGGTGTTGTAGTAGAAGTTCCTACCATCGGTAGCGGCTGTGGCACACCACTCATCGGCATTGATCAGTTTCAACCGGGTGGCCAGGTTGCCGAAGAATGATGCCCGGAGCAACATGCCCACACGGGCAGTGACCAACATCTCTCTGACTTCACGGTCCAGTTTGGCATCCATAGGCCCGATGAGATTGGCGAATCGCTTGGCGTCATCTTTGTTGACTGTGTCTGCTTGGGCTGTGGCTTGTAATACTGTCATGATCGCTCCTTGATTATATCTATATTATAGCAGAATGGGCATTTCTGGTCAACCGCTGTATTTCAGCACACACAGGGTGTATTTCTGGGGGTCTACGATATCGGGTTCACCGGTTATACCACCACCACCGTCATAGGTCGCCCGGAATCCATGATGTTGTTCGCACCAGTCGCCGAATGCCTGGGCATCAATGGTCACTCCATGACTGCCTCGAATTAGACCAGGCCATTCATCAGCGATACGGCTCAGCATGGCCCAATAGGCAGCACCATCACCCACCACGGTGTCCAGCCTCGCGTCTCGATCCCGATAGAGATCATTGCTCACAGGGCCACCGCAGTTGGAAAAAACCAAGTTCTTTGTCCGTGGCCAGGTAGATCCGGAGATCTTCATAGCCATTGGTCCAAGACCAATGAGGATTACAGCAGTCCGGTCGTTCGCTCAAGATGCCCTTGGCGAGTCCGCCGGATCTGAACTGGGTCATGATAAGTTGAGAGTTTCCGATCCATTTAATCATGTTGTCATATTGACGGATCTCGGCACTCCATCCATAGGTATCAGTGAACCATTTCAACGCATCATTGAACTGTAGTGGACCGTGATCTACAGCCATGCGATTGGAGAACTTGATACAGTATTCAAACAGTTCTCGATAGGTGAATCGTCCGTCTAATTTTATAATGGTGTATTTCATCTCTGATATTTAAGGCCGAACATGACAGCATCATTGTCATCTGAGAAATGGAAGTCTATGATCCAGACATTGGTTTCTGTGTCTGGCGTCTGGGCAGTGACAAACTGCCATCTCTTACCTGGCCTTCCAAAGTCTTGGGAGACTCGGCGTAGCAGGTCTTGCACTTCTTGGTGGCTGTATGGTCGGAATTCGATCCGGACCACGGCGGCAGGAAGGGCGGGATCCGACATAGCCCTATGTCCCTTTCGGTATGGATCCCGCCCTGTTGACAGTTAAGAGTTGGCCTGCAAGATGTACTTGCCGTAGCGTTGATGGAACTCGTCGAAGTTCTTCAACTTAGTTGGCTGGAACGGTAGGTTGTATGTGGTAAGAGCGATACGAGCCCCCATCACAACCAACTCAGTCTCGAAGTTCTTCATCATGTAAGCGAAGAAGTTATCAGCCATTGAGTGGAACTCTTTGTCAGTGACCTTGCGGACTTCTAGAGCATCTTTGAGTTCGTAGCACAGGCTGATCACCAGGCTATACATGGCCGAGACTTCTTTGACCTGTAGTTCTTTTTCCTTGCCTGACAGGATATCCTCGGGCCGGGGCAGTTTACCGGCGATCTTGCGATGTGCCTGGAATTTCACTGCCAGACCCTCGCCCACTGTACCAGCAATGAGATCGGTGGCCGCGGCATCATCGAGATCTTCATCTTCCAGCAGTTCTGAAACGAATGTCCATGAGCGTGGCGTAGCGAATGCACGGCTGGATGATTTAGCATCGAAGTCGTAGAGATCCTGCTTGGCGAACGACAGGTAACCAACCACATCTTTGTGGATACCGTTGAGCACGGCCCACTCTTGCCATACACCAAAATCAGGACGCATCTCCACGTGGACGAAGCGGTTGGCCAACGGAGTAGGCATGCGATAGGTCACACCTTTGTCCGACTCACGGTTACCCGCGGCGATCATGACCACATTGTCGGGCATCTTGTATTTGCCGATGCGTCGGTTCAGCACCAACTGATAGGCCGCGGCCTGGACCGCAGGTGCGGCCGAGTTCATCTCGTCCATGAACAAGACAACCACGGGATACTGGCTGGCCAGTTCATCGTCGGGCAAGTCGATGGGCGGTGCCCAGTCCATCTTGCCCAGTTCTTTGTTATAAAACGGGATACCACGGATGTCGGTTGGGTCCATCTGGCCCAAACGGAGATCGATCATGAAGCCACCCAGTTCGCGGGTGATATCGGCTACCACTTCTGACTTGCCGATGCCAGGAGGGCCCCACAGGAACATGGGACGCTTTTTGTTGAAGCATTTCTTGATGGCTCTGCGGGCACCAACCGCGGTCACGGTGCGATGTTCTACGGACATAGGGCTCTTCCTTTTGGTTGTTTACTTACTGTTCTACTATTATATGAAATCTGAGTTTATTGGTCAACCTAGCGTGGAATACGGTAGATCACGCCCTGTGCTGATTCGCACTTCTTGACGCCTTTGGCTTCCCATTCCTGTTCCAAGAGATCGAGATTGCGGCGATCGCGGACACGGCCATGATCTACCTTGATCGTGATAAACTTCTGTCGTGGATTCACGTACACTTCACGACAGGCATACACCAAAGGAATGACCTGTTTCATGGATTCGGCCTGGATCAGTTTGGCCTGGCTCCAAGTGGATGCCATGGCGATGTTACGCATTCTGGCATCTCGTGAGGCCCACCAACGGTTAGGGGCTTCTTGGGTGTCTAGGTCTCGTGTCTGCATGATCGATCCTTAGGCGAATTCGTAAAATTTCACAGTAGGGTCTAACTTCTGCAATTCACGTGCCGCGGCAGTGAGTTGGCGATAACGAGCGTTGACTTGGCCACGGCTGAGTTCGCCATCGCAGGTTAGATTTTCGGGAGATAGTTCCGAATCGATCATGTCAGCGATCTTTTGATTGTCTTGGCCGATGACCAATGCTCGGCCGCCAAAGATAGCGTTCCAGCGGTTTTTTTGTTCTACGTAAGATTTGAGTGTTTTCATAGTAGGGCTCCTATGTTGTTTACTATACCCATATTATAGCAAAATGGGTATTTCTGGTCAACCGCCCTAAAACACGCAGGTTAGCAAGCACTTACCTTAACAATCATTCTAGATCATAGGCTTTTGAAACTTTTGGAACTGCTAGTTTACCACTGTGATTGTGCCCGTCTCTGGTCGTTTCGAATTTGTAACGACTGACTTGCTGTAAAAATTTGGTATAGAATTGTCTGCTGATTTCTGGCAGTTTGTCACGTATCCATTGATCTCTAGGATGTACCAATCGATCCACATCTTTGCCCTGATCATATATGACCGGTTGACTGTTGGGATAAATGATCTGGTTGACAATCTTGGGCAACATTTCTTTGTATTTGTTGTTGCGGATGGTCGCAATCATGCTGTGTAAAGGACTCCAAACTTTAAACCCGGGTGCGTGTTTACTCATGACCGGGCCACCAACCAGTTCTCTGTCTAGCATCACATCATTGAATGTGGACTGATTCCGGATGACTTTTAAGAGAAGATGACATTGTTTGGAAACTATCTCGGGCATGTCAGGGGTAGTGTAAAAAAGTTCGTCATGCCGTGCAGGATCATTTGAGTCCTGATGATATGCATTACATATCATGTCGTATCCTTCATTGAAATGTACCTGGTGTTTGTTCGTAGATGCATCAAGATCGATTCGCGGTTTGCTTTCTCCCCAGACCAAGCACAATCGTCGGCCAGACTGCATGATGTCTTGATATTCCGGTACTAATTGACGCACATCAAATCTTGCGAGATTGCCTAGATTATGTGCCGTGGTCCAATGATACATGTTTTCGCGTATCGAATCTTCATTGAGATTGAGCACTGCATCAAATTGAGCCTTGGCACTGTCAACGATTCTGTATTTGGTGTGATGTCGTGTGTCTACATTCTGATTGACAAAGGGCAAAGCAGAGTTAAAAATTTCGCCAGTCAGGAAAGCATGCTTGTCATCGGTGCCTTGGTATTCGTGGACACTACAGATCTCATCTGGATAAATTTTATTGTCAAAAAAAACCTTGACCATGTGCGAACTATCAATTCCACCGCTGTACATCAGTACCACATAGTCGTACCTGTCTCGGATCTGTTGGGCTCTCTGTCGATATAGATCATTCAACGATTGTGACGGTTCAGTTTTCCAATCAAACTTTTGAAACACATCATCATTGAAATGCCATTCCAGAGTGCCGCCGTGCAACAACTGATAGTCCAAGGCTTGGAATTTTGAATAGGTTAAAAAAGATCCTACTGAGTAATAACCAAATTTATTTTTTTCAGACTGGGGATAAAACATCGCTTACTTGTATAGTCATAGGTTGAGGACTACAGTTCAATGCAGTAAAATTTTGTTCTCGATCACAGACGTGTGTTCCTTTGATACTGGTGTTTTTGACTCCATCTTGCACTAGAGTCTGCCCAAATCCCTGTGCAAAAAAATCAATCTGTTGGCCAGATGTAAGTGTGAAGTGCATGAAATTACCAGGAGTGACTGTCAGGATCATAGTGTTTCTCCCATGCCATTTCTTAGTTCTTCGTCGGTGATATCTCCCTTGACGGAGAACACCAGACTCACACGGGGATTTTTCCCAAGATTGGCAGTCCAATGTGGCAAGCCCCAGTTCCAAGCGAAACCTGCACCTTGTTCCCAATGTGTGATGGTATCGTTACCCCAGCACATGTAATGTCCGGGTTCCCATGGTGTGATCATACAATGTATCTTTCTTTGTACCTTGGCATCATCCCAGCGTGTGCGTTCGGGAGTGTAAAAATCATACATGTGATCCATATGGCATGGAGTCATCTGTCCAGGATACTGTATCCAAAACTTATATTCAAAATCTTCTTTGTCGCCAAGCCAATTGTATTTTTTGATATATTTTTGTAGCGTTTCATAAACTATTTCATCGCGCTTGGCCAACAATGTGGTCCCCCAAACCCGGAAAGGATCCATGCCACTGTCTTTCCAGTTGTCTATGGCTTCTTGCCTATCTATGGCTTCTTCGTCGTAGATACAAGTATGTTCTCCTTGTGCTGGTGCTTCTCGGCCGGTGTAAATGTTGTATCCATGGACCACTGTTTTGATTCCATTGACACTGATATTGCTGTAGATCTGATCTCTGGGATTCATGCCTCGGTCTTGATGACGGACCAGGACTAAATTGGCTAGTTCATCACAGGCTTCTTTGGGGAATCGATGTCGGTACCATGTGACATCACTTTCAGTGCGATTCCAATCAAAATGCCAGTGACCACGTTGTTTGTGATTCTGTTCTCGCCATGTAAGTTTCATGCCAGTTCTTCCCATCCCCATTCTTCGGGTATATGCTCGGGTTCCAGGCTGATCTGGAATTGTAGACGCGGTTGGTTATCGATGTTCTCTGCACTGTGTAGCACACATGCATCAATCAAGAACCACTGTTCAAATGGACCGACGAATTTATCAACTGGTTCAACTGTGTCAAAATTGAGATGTTGTATTCCACGATCTCTCAACAATGGTTGACCTCGTTCCTGCCAAAAAGTCACACCGCAGTCAGGACCACCGTTGACGATATTCCAGCTCAAGGTGTAGCGACGTGTGGTATCAGTGTGGATGCCACTGGTATCACTGTTGAACTGCCGCCAGTTCACTCCGGTGTCGTTGAATTTGCAAACAATGTTTTCTCTTACCCATTGTTCCCAGTCCTCACCTAGTGCAGTTCTTACTCCAGGGCTGGCTAAAAATTGTTTGCCTTCTCGTGTGGTAAAACGTATGCGGACTTCATGCATGGAACTGGTAGTCGGCATACCTGTGCTATTTAGTTGTTCTTGCACCCGGTCAAAAAACTTTTGTGGTGGCCGAGGTAGATCTGGCAGGAATTTATAGAGCATGTGGATTTATTTTCTTTTGGTATTCTTCTTGAGGTGGTCCTCGATATATTGCCATTGTTGATCGACAGTTTGTCCAACTGCTAACCCTTCAAGCTGATAACCTACAGACAGACTCTTTTTGATGCTTGGATCATTCTTTAGTGTTTGGACAACGATGCTTCTGATTTTAGACTGATCAACATTGAATCCCAAATAGGCATAGACTTGTTTGCTGTCAATCCAGGGGTTCCCGGGACTGATAGTCGCCAAGCTAGTTCGTTTGAGTTCTTTGGCTCGACTAACATCGGCCATGGTCAAGAAACATGTCGCACCGGCACTGATTGGACCTTCGACGTTGCCTAGCACAGCAAAATCAATATCTTTACTCAACAATGCTTGCATGAGTTTGACTTGTCCTTGATATCGTATTAGTTTAGCGTCAAGTTTGAGTGTGTCGATCAATCCGTCTACTAGGATTCCATTGGTTGGAGGAATAAAAGTAGCACCGATGATGTTTTTTCCTTTGAGAAAACGGTCCATGGCCTGATCAGATGGATGCATAGTACAAACATTCAAGTTCACAATCAATCCCAATGAAAGAATATTGCTCTTTTTGAATCCAATGTCGCAGGCGCTATCGCTATCGGGGTTGAGCATGCGATTGACTTCTTCTTCTGCACTAGTCTGGACAATGGCTGGCTTGTTGGGATTGCTCTTGAGCCACGCTGCTCCACCTTTGCAGGAATTTGCTAACACATAATTAGTTTGTAATCCAGCAGATTGCAATGTTTTTTCAACTGCTCTCAATTGCAAATCGTATATACCTCCGGGCGCACTCATCAAGATCAAGTTGATCGGTTCAGCCCAGCTAATGGATGCTACCATCATGGTAGAGATAAAGAGAAAAAGTTTTTTCATTGTGAATTTGCTATTAGAAGATTAGATTGACTAGATTGCTGATCGTTGATTCAATTGAATTTTGCATGATAAACACAAAGATCAGAGGTAGTGTATCCTTTTGTTTGAGATATATTCCGGGTATTAGTAATAAAACAAAACTCACTAGATAAGTCAGCAGTCGGTTTTCGTTCCATCCAATAACTCCCACAGTGACCACACAAAATGCAATGACCACTACGTATAATGCACGATTATTTAAGACACGGAACATCGACAGGAAAAATTTCGCCAATGGCCAACTGCATATCAACGCGATCAACGAACATACCAGAAAAGCACCGGTGATAGACCATAGGTTGTCAGTGAGAAACTGACCTTGTTGGAAAATTACTCCAGCCTGGAGCATGAGATCGTAAATCAATGATTCGCTGATGGTTATAGGCACACCAAAGAACAACAACGGTATCAAGGTGCTGTATGCGCCTACTGAATTTCCAGTTTCGCAAGCCACGCAAGATTGGCTGTGTCCGGGTTGATATTTTTTCCGATGAATCCATTTTTCTAGATTGTAACTGGCATTGCTACTCAATATGTAACTTACTCCTGGCACGAGACCTAGAAAGTATCCTAGCACACTGGACCTTGTGATAGTCGGTAGGAATTTTCTAAATGGCATCAATCTATCTTCATCCTTTGTGGATTTCACGATAGGAACATTCTGTTTTGTTGCATCTAATAGACTAGGTACAACGTATATGCCCATTATGACAGATATCACTGGTAAGCCATTGTAAAGTTCTGCGATACCGAATGTCAGCACTTCCTTATCCAGATAAAAATTATACCCAACCATGCCTAGGAAATAACCGCTGAACATCAGTGTTATTGTGATCCAGAATTTATTTTTACTCGTAAGGGCTATACCCAGGATAGCAATAGCGAACAGCCATATTTGTACGCGAGCACTAAAGAGTATAGGAACAGATTTGATATTTTCAATCACCATCAGTGTAAACACCACTGCGATCATGCATCCAATCGCCCGACCCAATGCAGAGTATTTTATAATTTGATTTTTTTGATTCCAACTAGTAATAAATCGTGATTCGTAAGCTGTGGGTATGGCACCGGTTTCTCCCGGCACTCCTAGATACACAGCCGGAATCGAATCTACATATTGGCTTACTGTGATCAGTCCGATATAAAATATGATCAACTCCATCGGATTCCATCCCTGGAACAATCCAAACATCAATGCCAACACTTGCAATGGACCCAGACCCGGTATGATACCTACTAGGACTCCCATAGAGCATCCTAGCAATAAAGAAGGTAAAAGATTGATAATTTCCATTATGGTAAAAAAAAGAAGAACACCTAGGTGTGCTTCGTGTCACAAAATTTTATAGACAAAAATCAAAACACATGACTGAGACCCACCGTGAACGCCTTGGTGTCCAAATTTTTAAACATTTATTTTCCTTTCGAAAGTCTAGAACTGAAACTGTATTCTAGTGGGAACACTTATTTGTTTTGTACTCGATAGATTTTTTCACCCAAACGTAAAAAGCACGCTTTCTCGGCTCATGCCCGCTGGCACACGCCGGGTTCCGTGGGCTTTTTTCTGAGTGTTATCATTGATATAACCTGTGTTAGGTGCATAAGTTGTTTCTGTGATCTCTAATCCTGCGACATTGACTATGCTGTCAGTACCGTATCGTTCCAGCAGTTCTGTATTTCGATCACCAAGATACCATTGGGTGCCCTGACCGGGCTGTGCGATGTCTCCGCAGTAGATCTGCAACAATACCCGATAGTTGTAGTTGTCGAAATGCCAGGTGAGTTGATGACCAGGAAGATCCACGAATATGGTCTGGTCTAGTGGGCGCAATTGATGCCCGGTGAGTTCGCTCACAGTAGGATTCCTTGTAAAAAAGAGAACTGCTTCGGGAATGATAGAACGATAAAATTATTTAGTTTTGTCTGATGAGTCAATTGAATTTTAATAAAAAAGCCCGCCGGAGCGGGCTTTTTGCAAGTTCTGTTTCTTGGGCTTGCACCCTCAGCAGGCTGTCAAGCAGCCAGTGCGAAGACGTTGTCGTTTGCGTCTATAGGTTTTGCTTGATTTAGGGTCATCGCCTACCCCGCTGTCCACTCTGCTACTTCTTGCCCTGTCGAGACCATGTCATCCCCCATAAACACTCTTGTCTAAAAATGCTTATGGTGGAGATGCCGGGAATCGAACCCGGGTCCAGAACACATTTTGCTTCGCTTCATACAGCGATATGGTCACGAGACTGCAGGACATGTACGGCCCTCGCGTGGCCTAGGGACTCACACCCTATCAACATTGCCCAGAGATCCGAAGAGAGCTCCAGGGTGTATACTCCTGACAGCAGATTATTTATTGTGGGATCTGACGAGGTAGATAGGGCACCGATCTCGGTCCGTGGAGTTGCTGTAGCAACCGTCGTGCCTCCTCGGCAGTTTCGGCACCGATCCGTACCTTGATTTCTTCGGTGCCCGGACCGGGCTGTCTTATCGTGGCTTCCCAGAGTTTCATAGAGATACTTAGTCTACTGTAGGACCATTGCCGTTGCGGAATCCCACAGTACCGCCCTCGGCTTCGATCCTCTTGATCACATCTTCGAACAGGATGGGAGCGAAGTCTGGAGTCTGTTCTACGCAAACGCAATGATATCTAGTATCAATCTTGTCCGAGTACAACACTTCGCCGGTCCTGGCGTCCACACCACGGGCCTTCTTCACACGTTGCCAGTGCAAGTGCCCGTGGATGTTTACACCGAAACGACCCAGGCTGGCTTCATGCACCGGAATATGGCTCAGGATCATTCCATTCATCACATGGTAAGCACGCAGTTCACGGAAGTACTCGCGATACTCATCGTCGCGGAAGATGTCGTGGTTGCCACGGATCAGGACCTTGTCTCCGTTGAGACGTGAGAGAGTTTTCAATGCTCGGCGGTTGATCACGACATCGCCCAAGTGATACACTTTGTCCGTGGGACGCACACGCTCGTTCCATACACGGACCAGATGTTCATCCATCTCCTCTGGGTCTGACCATGGGCGGAGTTTCGTTCCATCGTCTCGTGTGAAGCGGCACACACCTGCGTGACCGAAGTGTGTGTCTGATACTAAAAATACACCAGGCATCGTGCCCTCCTTTCGTTGATTTAAAACAACAGAGACAGTTCGTCTAATACCGGTCGTGCTTGACCTGTATACAGTATCGCATAGCCACCTCGATCACGCCATTGTGTGATGTTGCTGACACGATCATCGATCAACACATCGTCGGGTGTGGCCCGGATCTGTTTGTCTTCACTGTAAGGACCAAACCACACAGGAATGTCCGGGAAGTGTTTGTGTGCCCATGAGATCTTGTCAGTGAACGCCCAGGGGAAATCGTTGTCTTTGGGCACAGCGGTCAGGAACAGCACACGCAGTCCATGCCTCCGGGCCAGATCTCTTACCCCATCTACCAAGATATTGGCATCCGGGCACACAGGCAGATCACGGTAGATACGCTGGTGTCCTCGCAATCGATTCCATTCTGATTCGGGATATCTCTGATCTACTCTAGTATCACCGCCCAGGATGGTCTGCACCGCGACATCGAAATCAGCGACCACACCGTCCATGTCTAGATAGATCGTGATCATCGCCCTCGTCCAGTGACTTTTTTCTGTGGTTTGTTTCCGCCCACCCGCACCGGTGTGGTATTTGTTATCTTGACTTCGGCACCGTCAGTGGTCTTGGTGTCTGGATTTTGTTGGGCCCGTTTCTTGGCCAGGGCTTCCTTGAGTCCTTTGATACTCATTGTGGTCTCCTTTGTTGGGCATGGCAGCGAGAGGTCGATGCTTCTGAGGCATCTGCGGGGTACAAATCCCTAACATCGCTGTGAGTCCATGTCTCGTATATATGTCATGGCAGCGAGTGACGCGGTTAGTATTCCTCCCTTGTATCGCTGTTGATCCATGGTCAAGCCTACTATGATGTGTTTAAGATCCACGATGCCGGCTCGACCGGCCTTTGCTGGGCTACCAACCCAGCCTCGCGATCCCCTGCGGCGTGTTCATCTCCATGCCATAGAGCACGACCTATCGCGGCTACAGAGGCCCAGGGTGGGAGTGCTTCCCTCACAGTTGGGATGGTGGCTGGCCTGCTTTCGCTCACAGGCTTGACCATGGATCATTCTTTGGTGTCTCGTTCCTTGCGGCTCCGCACCACTTCTGCACCGTACAGTTCAGCCTGGATGATGCTACGTCGCCTGGCACCACGCCCGGGCTTGTGCCAATTCATGGCCAAGTTGATCTTGCCGGCCTTGCTCATTTTGTAGTTTGCACTGGGTTTCTTCATTTGGATTTCCTCTTGTTTTCTCTTTGGATGTCGGGATTTTTCAGAAGATAATCTCTTCCGACTTTGCCTTGCTCGATCTCCCTCAGTGCAGTCACGATGTCGCTACGATGCACGTCGGCGATTTCGGGGCTGTACCCGTTGCGTAATTCGCGTACCCTACGGCTGGCGATCAGGATAAGATCATATTTGCTACCTACTGCTCGGCTGGCTTCTTTGCTGGTGATACGGGCCATGCTGTCTCCTTTTTGTGTGCGACAAGTAATTATACACGATATCGTCTGGGTTGTCAATGGTACCCCTGCTGGGATTCGAACCCAGAGTGCTTCTCCTTTTGAGAGAGACGGCTTTACCAATTTACCCACAGGGGTCTGGTGCGGCGGGTGGGATTCGAACCCACAGCATCCGGATTTTAAATCCGGCACGTATACCCGTTCCGTCACTGCCGCGAAATGGTGCCCCAGAGGAGAGTCGAACTCCTAAAATTTGGTTTCTAAGACCAACACGTATACCAGTTCCGTCACCGGGGCAAATTGTTTGGTGCGACCTAGACGAATCGAACGTCTTTCCGAGGCTCTTCAGACCCCTGCTATGACCACATCAGCTAAAGTCGCGTTGGTGCATCGTGATGGAATCGAACCACCGCTATCCCACTTGTAAGGAGGGCGTTTTACCATTAAACTAACGATGCAAAAAAATATTGGGGTATCCTAAGGGTATCGATCCCTTGCCGTGGGCTCCACAAACCCAAGTGCTACCATTACACCAAGGACACCAAAGATCAGGTCGAGATCTTGTCTATGTGGGACACGTAGTCCTGGCCTTGACCTAACCATGGATAGCGTTTCAACAGTTGGAATCGCTCAATGGCTGCCTGGTCGTCCAAGGTCTCCACTGTGATACGAGCATCAATGTTAGAGTCAGGTCCGTATTCGTGCATCTTGACCTGGGTGACCTGGTCTTCTAGCACGATGTTTAGGAATCTGCGAGACACTGGAGAATACTGCCGATCGGTTATGCCGTGCCAGGCCCAGATAGTGTTAGGAAAGATTACCATGCGATTTGGGCCATATTCGATCACACGCCGGCTGCCGGTTTCGGGATTTAGCAACACAAGGTCGCCACCGGCTGATTCACCGCTGCCGAAGTACCACAGTCCTACCACATACTTGTTGCCGTTGTCTAGGTGCCAACCTCTGATGGGCACCGGGCGATGCAACGAACTGGCGTTTTGGCTGTACTGCACCCGTATGTGTGCAGGATCCGAGGATATTGGCGGAATCACCTGAGAAAAAAACTTATGGCACTGTCGCATCAGTGCATGGATGCTGTCGACTACCATGCCATCAATTACCGGGGCGTTGGCACGCCCGTCTTGATCAGACACAGACATCGCGGGCCAACCTTGATTGACTCGTTGATAGAACTCGTCGGGCAGGCTGCCGTGGAACAATGGAAAAGGGTCAGTCTGATACTCTAGGCTGGAGAACAACTCAATCATAACACTACTTATCGTTGGGCAAGTTTGGTCTCGGTGGGAGGAATCGAACCTCCGCCACATGCTCCCAAAGCACGCATGATACCATTTCACCACACCGAGGAAGCATGGCTGGGCCACTAGGACTCGAACCTAGACCGACAGAGTCAAAGTCTGGTGTGCTGCCATTACACTATGACCCAACAGATACTTGGTGGAGATGGAGAGAATCGAACTCTCAATTCCTGCTTGCAAAACAGGTGTGTTCCCATTAGCACTACATCCCCAAGATTTGGCCCGGCCGGCAGGAATCGAACCCACATCGGACGCTTTAGAAGAGCGTTGCCTTATCCATATGACCACGGCCGGAAGATTGGAGCGGGGTGCGGGAATCGAACCCGCGACTCTAGCTTGGAAGGCTAGGGTAATACCATTTTACGAACCCCGCGATGATCTTGGAGCGGGTAGTCGGGGTCGAACCGACGACCTACACGTTGGCAACGTGTCGTTCTGCCACTGAACTATACCCGCTTAGGTTACCTTGAAACCACGCAAGCGATCTGCGGCGTAACTGGCCGCAAAGGCATTGGGTTTGACCATGGGTACCACATTGCAGGTGCCACGGATGTAACCGATGGCCTGTTGTACCACGCACGACGATCCGTGCATCTCATCGGGGTTGATGTCTAGATGTACTTCCACTGGTCGATCGGCCAGCACTGGTGCCAGTCTCTGGAACAGTTCGCTCACACGATACACTTCGTTCATGAGACGCATGCTGGGACGGTCCGCCCGCTGATCGTAGTCACGCTCGCGATCTATCTCGCCAAAGATTTTACAACCGTTGTTGCCATTGATATGAACCACGACCACGGTGGTATATTCGGCCCACCACACACGATTGATCTTGTATCTTTCGCTGTCTGCACCTAGATAGATGCGTGTACCGGGACCTTGCTGGCTGATGAATTCTACTACTTCCGCTACATCTATCTGTGGCATGTGACCTCCCTGTATATGTATGCCTGGCCGGTCCTGAGGGAATCGAACCCCCATCATGAGTTTCGAAGACTCGCATTCTATCCATTGAACTAAGGACCGATGGTGGAGAGTGTGGGATTCGAACCCACGGGGCATGTTACCACACCCGACGATTTAGCAAACCGCTGCCTTCGGCCACTCAGCCAACTCTCCTTGCTTGGTGGAAGAGGTGAGACTCGAACTCACACACCCATTGCTGAGCCTTCGGTTTTCAAGACCGCTGCCGCTATGCCGATTCGGCTAACTCTTCCGTATCTGGTGCTCCTAGCCGGTACCGATCCGACGTCTCGCTCTTACCAAGGGCGTGTACTGCCTTTGTACTATAGGAGCCTGGTGGTAGTGGAGGGATTCGAGCCTCCGATCTTCCGCGTATGAAGCGGCTGCATTAGCCAACTATGCTACACTACCGTGGTGGGGGCAGCAGGGATTGAACCTGCGACCTCGATGTTAAAAGCATCTTGCTCTCCCAACTGAGCTATACCCCCAAAACTGGTAGCCACAGTTGGAATCGAACCAACGTCTGCACCTTATCAAGATGCTGCTAATCCCCTCAGCTATGCGGCTATTGATAGTTGTTTTTAATAAACTTCCAGATTTCAGAATCAGTCACAGTGATTCTCCTTATAAAAAATGGAGCAACGGGCTGGATTCGAACCAGCGGTTTTCAGGATTTGCAGTCCCGTGCATTGGGCCTCTCTGCCACCGTTGCATGTTTGGTACTCGGTAGGGGAATCGAACCCCTCTTCCTGCCGTGAAAGGGCAGTGTCCTAGACCGATAGACGAACCGAGCAAAACTTGGCTCCAGAGGTTGGGATCGAACCAACGATAGGCACATTAACAGTGTGCTGCCTTACCTCTTGGCTTCTCTGGAATTGAAACGTGGTTGCGGGACCTGGAGTCGAACCAGGAACGAAGGCTTATGAGACCTTCATGATACCGTTTCAATATCCCGCGATTGATTGGTGCCGGTGGAGAGAATCGAACTCCCGATATCTCGCTTACAAGGCGAGTGCAGTGCCACTGTGCTACACCGGCAGGAAACTTACTTATATCATGGCTCCGGTGGAGGAATTCGAATCCCCACGAACGGTTTTGGAGACCGTCATGCTGCCATTACATCACACCGGAAAGAACTTGGTGCTCCGGCCAGGAGTCGAACCTGGACCTGGGGGTTATCTACCCAAACCGCTTATAAGACGGCCTGCTCTACCGAGAGCTGCCGGAGCATAGATGGCGGTACCAAGGGGTAACGATCCCCTTCTTCCAGCCTAAGGCTGGTGTGCGTCCATGAACACTTTGGCACCTGGATATGGTGGTCCCTGAAGGAATCGAACCTAACTGCCGCCACCCTGCATATTATGGCAACGGATTTACAGTCCGCCGCAGGGAACAGGAACCATATTTGAACACACTAACGGCTCTGTTCCTCCTGTGATCAGCAGGGTTGTATCCATTCCGCCAATGCGTTCAAATATAGAGCCACACGAGTGGCTACCATATGACAGGATCGTATCCTGCCCCGGAGTCTTACTGGACCTGTTACCGCCAGGTCTTTCATGTATACGGTCCGCCCGTTAGGCCAATTTATTCGACGCCGGCACTCACCCTCGTTGCGTTCGGGCGTCTTGGAAGTCAGTCGGTCTCGAACTCGCCGCCGATCTTCTCCCGTAGTTCGATGTATCTGCGAGCCCGATCTATTTTTTCTCGGATCAGGCGATCTAAATCGATCTGCTCTAGTACCGTACCGAATGGCTGGCCCGGAGCATCGCATTCACATCCAAATTCACATACAATTTCTTTCATCTCGTCCTCTGTGTTATAAAACAAAAAACCCTGGTATCTTTCGATCCAGGGTCCTTGTAGATTAAATCTAGTTACAACTCGATCTACTCGGACCCTCCACTATCACTATTCTCGATCGCACGGGCATAGACTGATAGGGATCCAAACCATGTTGGCTGGCAACCTAGCGTCTTGGGCAAATGCATCGATATCAGTGATAATTGTTGAGTCATCATAGCGTCTATTGTACGGGTTTATTTATACCTTGTCAACCTCTATCTGACCTTTTTCCAACAAAAACCCTACCAACGGTAGGGTTTTTCTTGTTGTGTCACGAGACACCAAAGATCTAGTCGATCAAGCCTTTTTTATGGCTTCTAACAGACCGGGTTCAAAGAAATCCACGAACTCGTCGTAGACACGAGCAGTTTTTTCTTTGAACATTCTTTCATCTTCGACTGAGAGATCAACCACGTCTACTCCTTCGCTGATCAGTTGATCTCGGCAAGCGGCACCATCTTCGATCGTTTCTTTACGCTCGATCCGGCCGGCCTCGACAGCAGCTGATTTGATGATAGTCTTGACATGATCGCTAAGGTTGTTCCAAAATTGATCACTGACCAACATGGTTGTCAAAAACAAGGAGTGCTTGGAATCAATCACTGACTGTGTGTACTTGTCGTGATTCAATGGATACACACGACTGAAAACAGTGTCGGCTGCATCAATGAGTTCACCTTCGAACTTTTCACTGATTTCTTCAAGTTCACACACATAGGGAACTGCACCAAG